>AF_2010_repII_A10DRAFT_1000052_pt1 | contig 9434 bp, 8 predicted proteins | sample AmaForrepliIIA10_FD_9534 | JGI IMG/M metagenome (IMG submission 9534) | reverse complement strand
CTTTCTGCTTTTTGCCTTTGTCCCCTTGACCCTCAATAACAATCATCGTCAACGTTGACCTTACTTTGTCAATTCTTCTTACATGCCATGTGATAGTTTCTCGCAACTTGTCCATCGTGTCTGATTTGATCTTCAAGATTATATCATAAACTCCGTACACACCGCTGACCTCAATGACCTCACTTAATTTTTTTAATTCCCTTAATATTTCCTCTTCAGAGCCAAGGTCGCAGTTAATCAAAACATATGCTGTTGGCATTTATTATAGTAATTCTGCAGCAGTTATTAAATTCTTTTCAAGCTTCAAATGTCACAGGTCATCTATAAAACACTTGTGTAGATTAGTTCATGGTTGGAAAATCCACTAATTATATTGTAGCAACACATGCCACTTCGATAAGAAAAAAACGGGAAAAAATAAATAATTATCACGGGTGTACTGATGTGGTGCAAGTTATAGATCTCACACGCGAAATCTCGTCAACAAGTAGGGTTTTTCCAGGCTATCCTCGGCCTACGTTCATTAAATGGTCAAAATTTGAAGTGCACGGATATGACTCAGAGGTATTGTTTTTAAGTACTCATACTGAAACTCATATTGACTCTCCTTCTCATTTTTCTCCTGGAGGTAAAAGCATCGATCAGATTAATGCCGTGAGGTTTTATTGCAAAGATGCTTTGTTGTTACGAGTCGCCAAAGGATCAAATGAGAGCATTAATCACCAGGATATCATCGATGCAGGCCTTAATGTCAAACCCAATGACACTTTAGTAATCGATACCGGTTGGCAATCGAGATACATGAAAGGTAAAGAACAAGAAAACGATCACGTTATGAGCAACCCTGGCTTGGGCGAAGATGCAACGCAGTTTCTCGTGGACAGAAGAGTTAACGCAGTCGCCATTGATACACCCAGTATAGATACTGGTAACAATAGCCGGCTTACATCCCATAAGCAATTACTGTCTAACGATATTCTAGTAATAGAGAATTTGTGTAATTTAGAACGAATAGAGACTGGGGTATCCTTTACTTTTGTCTTTAGCCCTCTCAAACTAAGGGGTGCAACAGGTTCACCTTTACGAGCAATAGCAATCCTAGAGTGATACTTATTCTAAAAATAAGATCATGTTCCCGATAGCATAGAGGGAAAATCTTACCAATTTATTACGATTCAGGGAGTATTAAGATAGTAAAGATGAGAACCCTGAGAAAGGATTACATAACGTGTATTTTTGATCTTGAATTTATCTAAAATCAAGCACCTGCCGATTGAAGGTTTGATCATGGCGGCGGTAAACTAGAGCGGGGCACGTATTAGTTCGAATTTAGTAGCTAATCCAGTTACAATTTCTTCAGCAACCTGAATATTCCTAACCCCATTATAATGTAGCCGATGATGACTATAGCCAGAAACGAGGCTTGAATTGTGGGAAGTCCACCTTTGGCCATTGATGCTGCTCCAATTACTGAAGTTCCAGTTATTGCCCCCCCTGCTATAAGTAAATAGGTGGTGATTTTTGATTTTTGGCCCAAACCCAACCCGAAAGAAACAAAAAATAAGACAATTGAAGAGCCTCCGAATACCATTCCACGGATTGCCGCATTTAATGGCAAGAAGCCTTGTTTCCCTTGCCCCACGGCTGCATCTGCTATATAAATTAGAACTAGGGCCACTGCAATAATTACTAGCACCTCAGAGATTTTCCTTCTATGAACATGTTTTTGAGAGTACATTCCTAAAGCTCCTTATGCAGTCCCCCCCTATTTATCGTACAATGTTATACCTTTTAGTCAGCTCAACATCCACCGCAACTCACGAACAAATAATGATGTTAAATAGATCTCATAAAAAAGGATGAGACGATATATTTCTAACTTCCCATCATTTGTCAACCAGTATGGGAACTTCCGATCCCTTTTTCCACAAATTAAAGTACGTTGCCACAAGCCTTACGAGATGCATATAATGTTTTGTCTGATCATATTTGAGGTGTTTTGATATTTTCTTATTAGTACGTGCTTGCCGACTTGTCCCTTGAAAATAGCCAAAGAGGCTTAATCCAGTATTCCCTGAACATTGTTGAAGTGTAGTCGTGAAAATCTTTGCATATCGTAAGCCAGTTGTACATAGCCTTCTGCCAGAATGCCATTGTACTAAGGACCGGATTAGCATAACCCACATTTCGTAGCTCAAAGAAAGGACCCCATTCTCTTGATTCACTTATGGAGGAGAAAGTTTGCTGTAGTAGGAAAAGATAATCCTGAGCGTTTGAATTTGCGGAAATTATGGGTTGATAAAGATCTGTTTCTACAATTGGTAGTTCCTTTTTTCGAACAGTAGAAATGGCCTTTTTATAGTCCTCATCGAAAATATTAGGAGCGTTTGACAACAAACTAGAATATTGGGATGACTCCAACTTATCGGATGGCTTACTCCCGACTAAGGTTGTTGCAGATGAATTTAGTTCAGATTGAGTATATGCTCTGCTTTTAGGGGTGATCACATTCATTGTCTTCTTAGTATCAGCAAATTCAGTAGTCTCTTTATCCTTCGAAGTTTCATCATCGGTCTTTGTCGCATGCCTACGGGATTTCGTGCGAGCTCTTTTCTTCCTTTCTGCCAACTTAGTACACAGCACGACGCCAATTAGCAGTTATATAAGTTATTGCGTGTTATTGGCTGTCCCATTCAATCAAAAAAAAATTTAATTTAATTGACAATTGCATGAGTGATATATATTAAAGCAGATTCGCAATTTATTTCAACTTTGGCGTATAGCCGTGGGTCAAGTCTTCTCATATTTTAATCTCAATTATTGAGGCGCAAACGTGTTTTGGCCCTCAACTTTGTATCACTTCATAATTGTGATTTACCCAAGTAAAACTTAGCACAATTTAACAGACGTATACTAAACAAGGTGTTGAATTAATCGAATCTGATTTCAGCGAATCGTATTGGTGGAAATGCCATAGAATTATCCGAATATCCTGGGAAGCCTTTTCAACAAAATTTTTTTGCACATTCTCAACGTGTAACGGTATGTTAAATAATTCAACTCTTTTAAACGACTATCTGGGAGATTCTTTCTTATGATAGCAGGCGAATTAGATCGCATCCTAAGGACTCTGCCTGATGCCTCTAAAGATTATGAATCAAGGAAGGAAATGCTCAAGTTAATAAGACAAATTGAGAATGATGCTACTGAAATATGCCACGAAAAATACGAATCAAATGAAGTTATTAAATTTAACACTGCGTCTGGAAAGATAGGTTATACAACTAGCTTAGGTCGACAAAGCTTTAAGTCTCTGGATTGCATACGACTGGCAATAAGGAAAAACTTGACTTTTATGAATGAAAGGGTAAAGGCAGCTTTTCAATCATACTTCAAAATGTGTGAATAAAATTTCTTCCGCATGAAGCAGAATGATTACGAGAGATCCGTAATCTGGATTTCAGCTTGATTTCAAGTGAAAAATGAATTCAATTCCTACGTAGCTTTTATACGCATTAATTCGGATTGAGAATATTCATAAACAAACAACCACTTTAGCCCACTCGGAGGGCAAACTGAGTATATAAATACCTGAGCACATCATACCGATCTTATGCAATTCAACTTGTTTGGAAAAAAATTCAAGTGTATAGTTTGTGGAAAAAAGTTCAAGACTGAAGAAGAACTGGAACAGCACGGCAAAACAGAGCATAAGAAACGGTAACTTAATTTTGCTTTTAAATGGGTTATCACTATCGACATGTAGGGGTTTGACATTAATGTTAATTTCTCCTACGGTTTAATCAATCGAGTCAAATATTAGGTTGTCTTAAGTGGCTCTCCATATACAGCCTTAACCTTTCGAGTGTCCTTCGATTTTTCTTGTCAAGTGATCCAATTGCTAGTAATGACTCCTACCGACTGCAGTAAGACCGAGCCAGCAATGAGTATGATGGTTAGGAAGTACCTTCTCGGGAATCTAACTTAAAGTTGATGATTAAATTTAGACACTTTTGTATTACCGTACTGGTATTAGGTACACAAATCATTATGGATCAAATTGGGATGAACAATCCACTCTAATCAAATAATTCAAGTATTACATCTTACAGCGAACTACACCAGACGCGTTCACTATTTTGCAGTTGTATATTCCGTTTTGATTGTCGTCTAGGATCTTAAACTTGCCTCTTCGAGTGTGTATTATTTCTGCTTATATTTTAATGCCATCAACTAATAATAGAATAGACCAACAAGAGTCTCTTTGTATTACTTTACTGGATTCACATATTCCGTATTGTTCTACCTCAAACAAATACCTACGTTTCCCAAACCCCACAAATATTTTGGTCAGAATGGAAGCAAAGGGCAATTAGTTCAAAAACCGATAATTCCAAAGGAGCCTAGCTCATTGCCTCTTTTTGCCTCGTTTCCATCGCTTTGAATTGAATGCTATCTGCGCTACATCGCAACCCTTTTGTTCGCACGATACTCACGCATTGAATGCATTAAATGATATAACAAATAAACCAACTTTAAGTATGTTTTTTATTTAGCATACCTTCCATTAACTGCTGGAATTTATGAAGAATGGTCACGCATTCACACCTTTGGTACGATCACCTAGGTTTCGCATTGATCAGGCGATTTTGAATATTGGCGCGGGGAGTGGGATTTGAACCCACGTGTCCTTTCGGACATGGGATTAGCAATCCCACGCCCTACCAGGCTAGGCGACCCCCGCTCAGCCGCTAGTGACTTACAACGCATCAAATTCCTTGAGCTTTATATTAGTTGTGGGTGAAGAAGGCAACATACAAGTCGGCTTTATATANACTAATGATATAAAAAGGACCACATGTGCTTATATTGTCCTTGAACCTTAGAGAGTCTAACGAAATCTTCCGCAAGGCAATAGTCAAGGCTTACTTTGAACCAGAGTTACAAAAGATGGACTATCGCAAATCTCTTGCTAGACACCCTTTGATTCCTGACGACGGTCTCACGGCCGATCAGAATGTCTTGCACTTATTCTTTGATACAGTCACCGGCAACGATTATCCAGATGGTGACGAGTGGTTCACAATCGAGTATCTACTCCCATACAACATCAAGTTACCTGACAAGCTTAAGGGCCCAGATTATTTTACTACTATCATGACTTCTGAAGAGAAACATTTCTGGCGTCATCGTGAATTAGTCCGATTCAAATACGGCAAATCTAAAAAGTTATCGGAATCGTTAGAATTCATGAACTATAAATATCTAGAGTTGACCCAGGCTTTGCAAGATTCAGCTGTTATCAACGAGTTAAAACGAGACGACTTTTGATAGAGATGTTTACTCTGTTTAACTGCAAGTTCATCTGAAAGCAACCCAAGTCAATAATCATGGTTTTTGAATCCACTCTTTGGTCTTTTGAACGTAATAGTGTTCTGAGCCATTCGAAGACTTTGCCATATGAGGATTCCATTTGAAACTATTCTCATCGTAAATGTAGGAAACCTCATCAAGCGTGTTTCCAGATTTTTGAATCATCTGCAGTTGTAGAGGAATAACATCGACCAAGTATTCTATCTTTTCTATTGCCATTTCAAAATGTCTACTATTTTTGTTCATGAATGAAAATGTTAAACGAGGTTTCCTCACTCCTGGTTCAACACCGCAAAACGAGATAAAAGCTTTGACACCTTTTTTGCCACCCCTCCTCCTCTTCATTTCTTTGATCAGTCCTTTAATTTTGTGCCACCGTTCTATAGTCAGTATTTGAAAAAATTCTTCTCCGAATGGAATTGGAAATTCTATTTCAACCATACTTACAAAGTCATTCTCTTCTAAAGGAAGTTGCTGCTCGTCCACGACACCAAAAGCCCATTTAAGAGTACTATATATCACCTCGATTTCAAATTGCGATATACCATAGTAGTAGAATTTAACTGCTCCAAGTTGACTCAAATCGTAAATTTATATAAAAAAAACGAGTCGATATGCGTTTGTTGTCGGCAACGAAGAGTTGCAGTGTGGATTAACGATTCATGTTTTCTCAACTCGGTTTGCTATTTTACTTAACCCAATATGTGGGGAGAGTGTTTCTACTCTTTCCTTAAGACCACTACGGCTTTCAACTTGTGTCTTGGTATAATAATAGTAACGCTTTACCGGATATAGGTGCTTGGTTCTGCTGCTTTGTCTTAGTTTCTCGCAATCAGATTTCGATATCAGTTTCTTGCATAATGGACAATATAACAATCTATGTATTTTATTTTTGGATTCTATGGTATGTCCACTACTATCTTTAAACCAAGTCATAATCTCACTACCACTATATACAATGCTACTCCTTATTTAAGAATTTAATTCACCTCATTTAAAGAACTTCATAAGGAAGCCGTGGATCCGCAATACTAATCAACACTTTTAGTCAAAGAATTTTGAAATGCTTATTTTCAAAACATTAACCCGAAAACGAATTATATCAATCAGCTCAATTCGTATATTTTCTCGTTTAGCCTCAATTTACATGATTGACTTATCGAAGTAGTATCTTGTCCACCAAGTATCCTTGTACCTTAATTCAATGATTCAATCCAACTGAAAATCGATTTGATATTTTGTGTATTTTGAGTTTTGTATCCCTTGTTATCATATTCAAGTTTTCAGAGAAGTTTTGAGATCTCCATTATTCAATTAACTTTACACCTACCTATTCATACTAAAACGACCAGTTTGAAGGTGAGAGGTATTGAAATTACCCATATCAGCAGTTTCATTTAACNATTGCCAAGAGGCACATAATGTAATTACCAACTACAATGACGATTACATAATCAAGAACCAGCTAAGACTAGATAGAATTACTACTGTTAATATAATCGAATGAAGATTCAATGAAAAGGAACCTAGGCAGTGACACTTGCTCGGAATTTTAGATCAGACCTGAGCAAGATCTTGACGAAAAATTGGTTTCTAGAATTACTAATTGTAACTTCGACTGTGGGATTGTATTTTATGGCTGCATATATACTTTTGATGCATGACCACCGNGCTCTAGTATATTACGGAGATTCCGTGTCCCACATGGTAATAGCCAGGAGAATTATTGACTCTGTAAACTTTGGATTGACTCAGCTCGGAGGAGTATGGCTGCCAATGACACATCTTCTGCTTTTGCCGGTTGTCATGAACGAGTTTTTGTTCCATTCAGGTCTGGCAGGAACTGTTGTAAGTTCTATCTCAACTGCTATCGTTGCTACAGTTCTATACCGTATACTGAAAGTACAGTTTGACTCTCAGACAGCAGGCTTGCTCGCGTCGATACTCTATATCTTGAATCCTTCGGTCATATATATGGGGATAATCCCCATGATGGAAGCTCCATTTATGATGTTCTTCATGATCTTTGTGTACTATATCCAAAGCTGGTACTACATGTACTCTGGCAAGAACAACACCACCATCAAAAACCAATATCTAGCGATAATTAAAGGAGGACTGGCTATTTCAGCAGCTTGCCTCACTAGATATGAGGGCTGGCTACTCCCCTTGGTATTCGTGAGCATACTTCTGATTGTGATAGCTATAACCAGAGCTTCTTCGAAGGTTAGACGATCGAGGTCTAGAATCGTCATACCGTTAGCACTGGCATCTAGTTTAACTGGAATAGTATGCTGGATAGTATGGAACTACGTTAGCTTCAATGACCCACTATATTTTATCACAGGCCCAATTTCTGCCGCTGCCCAGGCGAGTAGTAGGCCATTTAGTGAGTATCTACGTTTTCATTTCATATTTGCGCTCTCAGTAATATGGAATGTTGCTAAAAATATGTACGGCATTCCAGTGCTNGCAATTTCCATACTTGGATTTGGCTCATACATCTACTTCTTATTAAACAAACAAACTCGAAACAAAAAATACCTTTTTGGTTTTTTAACTGCACTGATATTGTTGGTTCCTATTTTAACTGATATAGCAGCGATAATGGGAGGCTCTGCTGAAATCTATCCGACATCAAATGCAGGCTGGTATAATGGCCGCTACCTGATTTTCTTGTCACCTATGCTAGTATTTTGTTCAGTCTCGTTGTTTATGTTTGTTACAGCAAGAATGAAAATTTCACTGGTCATTGTAACGACCGGAATAATGGTCATTTCATTTAGTTTGACAATTGTTTACCAACCTCTACAATTAGGTAAAACTACTGCCATGAATGATAGGTTTGCACTTCTGCCATTTACCAATAAATCTCAAGCTGCCTTTGAGATAGGCCAGACTCTAAGTAGAATGACCACGGGAGGAAAGCCAATACTTCTTTTCACGCCTTCCCAAGAGAGTCAAGAGATCATGTTAGAAAGTGGTATACAATTGAAAGACTTCATAGATCCTCCAAACGGACACTTTTGGAATGCATCAAAAGACCGCCCATGGTTGCATGGAGTGTATGTAGTTCTTAAAAAGCATCATAATTCTAATAACGATATTAGCGCGATTGGGTACTGGTTACCAAATAATCAAACTTTTATGCGTCATTATCATTTGAGTTATGAAGATTCAAATTACAAAATATTGTCACGGGTTGGATCNTGAGAATAGTTCAAACATAATCACTAGCAAGAACTGAAATCGATATACACTGATCCGAATTAGTCATCCACAACTTGTTGAAAAAAAAGACCATCAAACACGATAATTGCGGACCGAACCAGATGGAAGATGGAAGACAGTGGATTTCGAAATCTTATCTCAAGAAAAGATAAACAATTTTTATTTATTATTCCAATCATGAATTCGTGATATCGGTTTTCAATCTATCGATAGATGAGATGAGAAACGAAGGGGGTTTGTTCAACAAAATTAGAGGTGCAGGGCTATGGCCTGATGAAGTTGATACTATTGCCTAAATACGGAACACACGCAACAGGACCCGAGAAGGTGTGAAACCTAGCGTTGAAGCTACTATTCATACTCATCTTATATCTGACGAGGTTGTAAGATGGTTTGATGGGTCGCAGTACAGCATTCAAAGGATACGTTTGCGTTATGATCGGCCTGCTAGATTGCCTGATGGCACCTAGTGGCCTTCCTCACGGCTGTAGACTCAGTTTTCAATATTGGAATTCTAACATTTATTATATATAGAAGTTCTAAGCTCACACCTAACAAGACTACATGTATATGATATACTTGCAGAAAGTATTCTTCATATTATTATTGGCCATTTTATGTACGTCCAGTTCTTTGGACCTTCAACTGAATAATTATTTAGCATTAGCTCAAGATCAGATCAGGTTCTTACAAACAGAGACCATCCTGAACCACGATAATGGCTCTAATGGCAGCTTAGCACAGTTTGGAAGTAACCAGAGTCAGAATAGTAGCGTTGCAGGTAATGCAGCCACCAAAGGTAGTAATGGCAGCTTAGCACAGTTTGGAAG
>AF_2010_repII_A10DRAFT_1000051_pt1 | contig 9461 bp, 8 predicted proteins | sample AmaForrepliIIA10_FD_9534 | JGI IMG/M metagenome (IMG submission 9534) | reverse complement strand
ACAAACAATTTCTTAGGGTTTATATCAAAACATGTGAAAATGATAGTTCCTGAATGAGTCATTCCTACAATCCCTAATTATTATTTATGGTAAACATATTGTATATAGTGACTGCATGAAATTCTGAAGCAGGTGTATCTCGGACTAAGATTTTATCCCCTACATGAAAAATGTATAGTTGAAAGAACGAATGGATATTTAAAAGATAGGACTGAAGAATTTGATGATTACTATGTTTGTAGGAAGGCTGGATTATAGATTGAAACCTTCTAACTCTATTTATCTTAAGGCATAATAGCCTTGTCAAATCCAGATCTAACTTTGATAATATGATGAGGTAATGCACAAGCAAACATGGCGCTTGGACATATAACAACAAATATTTAAGAGACAACCTGGAATGCACAATGATAATCAAATTCGTCTAGCAACTGACGATATGAGCAAAGTTGCTAGAAAAAACTATGACAAAGGACTACCTTATCAGTAACTAAGTTAGCCAAGTATTTTAAGAGGCGCTAGTTCATAGGAATTTGTAACGATGTCCTCGACAGATCATAGCGATGACCGCGACTCAAATAACACTATAAGAGATTCAGAAAAGGAACAGAAGACGAGCATAGTTGAATTACTAGACGAATTAATCTCTCATATGAATTCAACCAGGAGCGTTTTTAAAATTATGATATTGTCATCCTTTATTCTTGCCCCCTTATCCCTGATGTTGGCTATTGTGTTCGTAATTCATCCCTTCTTCATGCACAGAATACTATTCAGATTCCCTGATATAGGCATTTTTCTGTTGTTCTTTATAGGAGTTTCAATAATGTTGGCTTCGATGTGGCTCTTCATTGGATTAAGTGAGCAAAAGTTCTTTTCTAATTGGGATAGAAAGTTCAAAAGATATACTTCGCTGAAAAATCAACTTGATAAAGAACTTGGCGGATAATAGAGGAAACCTGCAAACTCACATGATTGATTTGCTTCAGAGTACTTTCTCTTCCATACTTTACTGTGCTGCTTCAAACAAAGCTTCTCATGCAAATCTTGGATCAATATACATGATTGATCAGAATATTGCGATATACATTTGTATTTTAAAGACTTCTGTCCTTCGGCCTAGTCAAAAGATTCTTGTCAGGCGTTTACGGCAAAAATAGCACTCGACTAAAATTTGTGATATGTAATGACATTATGATAGATAATCGCCATGTTGTCATGATCCAGAAAAGTTACAGATTTGACACGATTGGTATACCTCGCCATCATGATGATTGAAATGTGCATTACATGCCATGCAGGTGTGATGAATGTCGTCAAATCCATTGTTACAAACCTAAAGCTTTCCAGGTGTTGATTCTTACACTTGATACATCGGCAGCTGCAAATGGCCATGCTACATATACCATCTGAACATAACCTAATATAAAATAAGATCAATGAGTAGCTAATTTATTAATCCGACTCGATCAATTCTGTCCTACATGACTAAATGTGCGTGGACATATCTGAGTTTAATAACTTTTTAAACATTTAGAATAAGCAAGTGTAGTATATTGTACTTAGCAACAAAAAACCCCCCAAAATATCGCAAACATTTCCCTTCCTGCATATCCTTTGGGATCAAAAAAAGATATTATGACTTTCGCATGATAGATATACCAATCAATCACCTAGTGAAGCTTTTTTTATCTAAATGCAAATCCGTTGGCTATTATAATAGTCCTAGTTCCAAATGCAACTATGCTCACCATTGCTATAATAGTAAAGACGGTTACAGCGTTTTCCCACTTTGTATTCTGACGTAATTCAAGAAGAATAACTCTCAGGCCATTAAAACCGTGTATGGAAACTAATACTAGAATTGATTCAAGAATTATTACATATGGTATGTTATGATAGTTCATGATAATGTTATGGAATGATAGACTCTGCTCAAACGGAACTATGACGCGAAACATAATATGGACTGCTACAGTAAACAATGCCCCTATTCCAGTCAAGTAGTGAATCTTCATTATCTGACTTTCTTTTAGCAGGCTCATCTGTTCCTTCTTTTTCAATACTATCACCCTTTTAACTTCTTCCACGTAAGGATTTTTTGTATTTATTTATTCAAATTTGGAAAATTTATTTCAAACCAGGGGACTTAATAATTGAAAATGGTGCATAAGCAACATTTATTCGGATATTTCCAAAACTGCAAATGAAAAGCAAGTAACTAAAATGCTGGGAATACGAGATTATAGAGCATCAATAACATAAAGTTGATGCAGTATCCCTTGAATATTCGCTACGATTGCCTTATTCTAAATGTATCGGATAGTCATTTAGTGAACATTCAGATGTAATTGTTAGCTCATCAGATTGTGTTCCAGGTCGATCTCACGCGGCTTGAATCATTCTTTTGGCTTGTAATATTTAAGTACAGTCGGAATTTACATCTTTACCTCCATTTAACTATCGAAGGGATGATCGAGACTAGCATCATAACTGTAGAGATTAGGAAGATAAAATGGATCGAATTTAAAAATTCATCGACTATTGCATTAGTAAAGAGGGTATGAGATACATGAAATGAACTTGAGAAAAGCTGCTCGGCTGTGTTCAGAGAGAGTAAATTCGTCATTATCAAAAAAACTAGACCGATACTGAANGAATTTCCCATCATTACAAAAGTAGTGCTTATGCCTGCTGATACCCCTCTTCTACCAGATGGCACCGAACTCATTATAGAAGCTCTATTGGGCGATGCAAATATGCCCATACCTGCACCTACTAGGAAAAGAGGTATTACGATTTCATAAAAAGATGTCGTAACTCCAATTTTTGTAAGAATAAAGAAGCCTGCTGCTGAAACTAAAAGTCCTACTGGCGCTAATATCCTAGCTTTGTACTTATCATGCACCCATCCACTTATCGGAGCGAAAAAAGCTAATGCTACTGAAACGGGAATTAGATAAATGCCTGCTTCAAGGGAGCTAAGTCTCATAAATGGACCTTGAAGATAAAATGACATGATCAAGGTGAATGCCCCTCTGGCTAGAGAATTTAGAAATATTGCAATATTACCGCCCGTAAATAGCCGAATTTTAAATAATGAGAGATCAAACATTGGTTTAGGTGCTTTTTTCTCGATCAAAACGAACGATATTAACAAAAATATGCCACCAATGGTTAATAACAAGGTTTCAAAGATATTGATAATTTTGAAGGCTCCGAGTGTTACCCCGAGTAATAGTGCGCAAAGCGCCGCCGCAAACGTAGCATTTCCAAGCCAGTCTATTTGTTCTTTTCTTACTGTACCTAGTTCCTTTAATTTGGTATAAGACCAAATAGTAGCAAATATGCCAATAGGCAGATTAACCCAAAAGATAGACCTCCATCCCAAAGCCGAGGTGAGGAATCCGCCGAATACTAATCCTACAACTGATCCTACTACGATAGACATTTGATTCAATCCCAAAGCCTTAGCTCTTTCATTTTCTGCGAATGTATCTGTTATTATTGCTGCACTATTAGAAAAAAGAAATGCCGCTCCGACTGCTTGAAGGATCCTGAACAATATTAATTGTTCGCCGGTTTGCGCTATACTACATAACCCAGACCCCAAAGTGAATAGTGCAAAACCCAAATTGTACAATTTGACTCTGCCAAACATATCTGAAAGTCTTCCAAAATTCAGTAGAACTGCAGCAGTCACTAGCCAATATACAAGGACTATCCACATCAAAGTAAAAAAGGATGTATGCAGGTCGATGGCTATTGTGGGTAAAGCTATGAGGATTATGTTACGATCGAGAGAAGCCATCAACGTCCCAATTGTCGTGTTGCTTAATGTAAGCCATTTGTAATTCATCTGTTGAGAGATGCCATCTCCTTGTTCAAGCAGCATTATAGAAGTGCTAGATAGTTTATCCGATCGTCAGTCAGACCCAACTCAATCCCCTAGATTAGATCAGAATTACCTTCGTTGAAATCTAGACATCTATAGTAGTTAAGGAAACCAATGAAACTAGGTCTAGCTAATTCTATAAACATCATAACGTGAAATTAAAAATATGATATAAATATTTTAGTACATTCGACGAACTAAATACTAAGTAGTATATTCCAGATATTTTTCAATTAGATTGGTATTTAAAGCATTTATATATTCAAGCGGCAAATATTTCGTGAAGATTTCTGGTATATACTTCACAAGATTAGGAACGTTAACAGTTACTTTGATTATTCTTTTCTCCGTATGCTTGTTTTTTTCATTGCACGGGGTTGTATATGCAACGTCGTCCTTTGGTTCTAATGAAACTCGATCGCTCTTTAAAAATAACAACAATACCACGAGTGTTCCATCCGTATTGCGATGGTCATTATCTTCAAGCGGTAACACTACAACTAGTGCAGAATTACCAGATAATGGCAGATCTGACCTCGTAACAGGAACTGGTCCATATAAGGCTGACCATACTCATCATAATAACGAGATGAACTCTGGCTCAAGCGCCCATCACGAGGATAGCTCTAACTCAATTAGCCTAGCTCAGAAGATAATAAAGAAAACTAAACAGAACTTTAAAGCAGGAGACGTACCATTTCCTTGACAAAGACTTTTCTTGATTTTACTGATACTGTAATTATTACAAAATCCCATGAATCCGGAGGCACAACACGGCGCTATCTATTATCCACTTGTCTGTTTAATTATTTAGGCTCTCCACCACCCAGTTTCCAAATTGGTATTTGAGATCAATCTTACGGTCATTGGTAGAAGAGCTCATCTACACATTTGCTATACACTTGTTATTAACAGTTGGTGTATTGAGCTATAGGTAGCTGGCTAGCTTAGAGATATCATCTGTCAAGACCTGGCGTAAATGCTTATTATAGATCGCAGCAGCTGGATGAATTGTTATCAAATACTCTCGCNCGTTTCTTTTTATAATTTTTCCCCTATTTTTCATGATCGACTTTCCATCAAGGATGGTTGAATATGCAGTAGCCCCCAATATACAAATAATTCTAGGACAGATCAAACAAATCTGTCTCTCTAAATAGGGAACACATGCAGCACTTTCTTCATCCCCAGGCATCCTATTTCCAGGGGGCCTGCATTTAACTATATTGGTTATGAAGACTCTTGACCGTTCTACTCCTGCTTTATGCAGCGCTTGATCTAAAATACGTCCAGCAACTCCCACAAATGGTCTACCAGTTTTATCTTCGCTCTTACCCGGTGCTTCACCAACGAAAACTACCTTAGCTGAACCAGGACCTTCTCCCGGAACACAATTCTTTCTACTTTTAGAAAGTTCGCAACGCACACATGCCACTACTTCACTAGCAATTCTTTCTAATGATTCGTTAGATTGCATCTAACCACAACCCAAACTTTGACGATCTCATATCTAAGTGTGCCTCAAGAATGTGTTTCTCCATTTTCAACCTTGGAAGATTACAAAATTTAGGTATACTCATAGAAGCTCTTTATATTGGCGCCTATTTACATGAACCAATGGACGCAATGCTGTACCAGAAATGGGCCAAATTTAGGATCATCTTTCTATGCATCACATGAGTGATTCATCAAATTTAATGGCTCTAATCATCCGTTTGTACCCCACGATTATTTTGCCATTATCTAGTAATATCGGGGAATAATTTAAGATTCTGATCTGCTGCTCATTGTTTGTCTAGTTAAATCTGCATAAAATCTTTATGTGTGAAAGCCAATCGACTTCCACTTAGCTACCTCCAATTATGAAAATCCGCGCATAGTCCAACAAATGACTTCCCGTAATACTCAAATTAGCGATAAAAAACAGGTGATCGATCTTCTAACTGTCAAACTTTAAATTTCTTTAATTCAGCGAGAGTCGATTTCAAGGATACTTCGGCGCCATCAAATGATTCTACTTCTGATTTCGGGATCTTGTACTCACCACGTGCGCCCTCAGTACTTATTACTATAGACGCATCATCCACCGCGTCAACATTTCCTACATCTGCTCTATCTTTGGATCTTACATTTTTATGAACAATTCTGTCCCAATCTAATACTGGTGGTTCCGACAATTTTTGATTTCATACATACATACCAATGTCAAATATATAAATAGTACTCTCCATATCCACTTGGAAGCTCAGATCCACTTTAACAAACAATTTGCTTTATACCGACTAAACCTTGCTTTCGATCCACAGTCAAATATATTAAAAGATGACCTATTTCGACAATATAAAACTAAGAGAAAGACATTTTTGTACGGCTCGTCCATTGATTGAAGTTTAAAGTTCATGACAAATTATTGATATATAGGACTTACTGATCGAGAGGCGAGATATTCTGTTTTTCCTAAGCCTTTGGTTTATTCCGTTTTCGTCTTTCTGCCTTGGCATACTTCTTGCTTGCTGACCTAATCGCACTATATGCATGAGTCTTGTTTTTCTTTTTATCTACTTTCTTGTGTATTGTTCCCTTGCGCATTATAGAGTAATATATTTCAAAACGATATTATATACTAATGGTTGGATCATTTTCCTGTCCAAAATGATCATATTTTATGAGCTTTCACAATTCACAAACTTATGATATCATCTGACATTTGTCTTATTTCTGAAAAAAAATATTATTTAGAAATTGTAGTAATGTCTAAACGCTGATATGTACCTGGTTGGTAATACTAAGCAATTTTTCTTAATTTGTTGTGGATAAGAGGGTAAAGTAGATATAGAAACATTGAGTCAAATAGTTAATCTGTCCTCATTATCGTTAATTCGAACCTCACAGTATCTCGATTTCGAATTGCCGATTATGTGTTAATAATATTATGCTGTTAATAGAACCGCCCAAGATACGAAGTCTTAGGGTAAAAAAGATAATCCTTTTACCGTCGTAATCATCAACACATAATGATCAAATCTAGGGTTGGCACAAATGTTCCAAAATAGAAGCATTTGGTTTTTATGAACTCGGAAACTTTTTGTGGACCATGAAATTCAAAAAAATATAGACCCATGATTCCAAGCCACCAATTAAGGGTTACGAATGAAATCGAGAATTATTATATCTTCAACATTCTGTATTGCAGAGGAGGTAACAGTATGTAATCTACCATTGTAAGGCCTGATCTCATATTTTCGCATTAGCTCGCAAAGATATACAAACATGTAGAAAAAAATAATAATAGTTTTGTATACCGAACTTTCAAATGTTTAAGAGCTTGAAATATGAGGAAAGTGTATGATAAATTCAATATCATCCAAACCATCAACCGAGGTGGATTCTGCATAACTAAAGCTCATGACGTAATGACGGCCAGTGTAGTAGCTGCCCGTCAAAGCACAACTGCTATGGAAATCAGCGCAAAACTACTTATCGGGGATTTCAACGGATTACCAGTTATTGATGTTGATGCAAAGGTAATAGGCATAGTTACTGCGGTTGACATCCTTAGAGCCCTTAAGCAAGGTCGAAACCTTGAGGGCTTGCGAGCAGCCGATATCATGACACGGAATCCGGTGGTAGTCGATCAACATACTGAGATAAATGAAATAATCGATATTATCCTTCAAAAGTCTATAATATTAGTCCCTGTCGTCGATGAAAGACGCAAACTGGTGGGAGTGGTAGGTCGGCTTGATATTTTGCAACATAATTTAAATGAAAAATTCGTTACGATAGGTCAGACAAGTAGCTTTGCTAAGAGTACTGGAGAACTTGGTTAGGCTAGTGAACCTCATTTAAAGAACGCAGAATTGATCAATACATTCTTGGTATGTTTGATTTAGCAAATGATTAGATCAGGCCAGGTCATGCAATCCTTTTAGCTACGTTTCTTCATCTCGCAGCCTATTTAGCGAGTTAATTCGGAACATTACAGTCCAAGCCTAATAAGCTTTAGATGAATAATAGGTAAGAAGATTCACAAAACTGTTTATCATTGTCTGAACCCGGTAGAAGTAGACATTATTTAATTTCATAAATTATTATTGCATTTTCTTTAGGAAAGATGATTTGTAAGAACAAAAACCTAGATTTTTTGAACTTAATTTATTAGATCACCTGTTCATTTCTAGTAGATTAGTTCCTTTGTACAAGGTATGTCAACCTACTTGCTTCAATTTCAGCTGTCGCATTATAAGAATATCGATGGTATTTTATCATGGTAAATAAAGTTGGGCTTGAAATATCAGGAAATCTTCAAAAATCAAATCAACACATTAAAAGAAATTGGTATAACAAATTTCTTGCTCTTGACATTCGCTTACCTCAATGCTAGTGGTAACTGCAGATTGCCCAATGGTTACTTAATTTAGGCCAAGAAGAAGCACCTGAACCATCCACTTGCAATTCTTGCTACTTCTTCAAGCTTCCCTTCTTCTTCAAAAAGATGCGTGGCACCTGGAATGATTGTAAGCTTCTTGTTTGCAGCACCAATCTCCTTTAGTGCACATTCGTTTACCTTCAATACTTCCTCATCATTCTCTCCCACTAGTAACAGGGTAGGTGCTTGAACCTCCCTCAAATTGTTATTACCTGCTAAATCGGGTCTCCCTCCACGAGAAACAATTGCCTTCACATCAGTTTGCCGCTGAGCTGCCACTACTAACGCTGCGGCGGCACCAGTGCTTGCACCAAACAGGCCGATATTAAGATTTTGAGTATCCGGATTATTTCTTATCCATTCTATTGAAGCAATAAGTCGTTTTGATAATAAGTCGATATTAAATCTTAGCTGCCTTGTTTGAAGGTCCATTTTCTCCTCCTCGATCGTTAAAAGGTTTACAAGCAACGTGGCAAGCCCGTGTTCATTCAGTCTTAAGGCAACTTGTTGATTCCTTGGACTATACATACCACTTCCGCCGCCGTGGGCAAAAATTACAAGTCCAGAAGACTTTTGAGGAATATGCATAATAGAATCAATGGAAGCCAAGCCATTCGGTTTTTTCCAGTGTTCAAAAATAGGAATTTTTACCAATATTGATAATGATTCTACAAATCATACTTCATATTAGTGTTAGCACACTTTCATTAAGGAGGTTAGATAGAGCTAGTCCAATATAAAAGTGAATGTTAGGTACCGAAATAACCTTTGGTTGAAATAAATTAAAATTTAAGTCCTTGTTCGAGAATTACTCAAATAGTCAGTATCTACTTGCGTCCCTTAGACACTGAATAGTCGCACGGTTGAACAATTATACTATTAAAGATAGACTTAATATTAGTATGAAGAAGTGTAAGCACATTGGTGGCAATATCAGTAGAGTTACGACTATCTAATCGGCATTTATAATTTCCAGGAAGTTCTAGCTAAAATTGAAGACTTTGATTGAATCCTTTTCAATGTACACGACAAGATTTGAAAGCATATCAACCATTATAAAAGCCGGCAACTTTGGTTCTTAGTTGAAGAATTCTATTGGAAAAAGGAATTGTAACCTTTCGAATAATGTAAAATAAA
>AF_2010_repII_A10DRAFT_1000048_pt1 | contig 9592 bp, 7 predicted proteins | sample AmaForrepliIIA10_FD_9534 | JGI IMG/M metagenome (IMG submission 9534) | reverse complement strand
GCTCGGGCATTCGCTTCCTTCTCGTGGGTTCTCGCACACTCACTGGCAATGGTAGCATTTGTTTTACTCGGTTTGGGGTTACTTGGTCTTTACATCCGTCTACAGCAAACAAAGATGGAGCGGCTGACGATTCAGGCACTAGTATTAGTCTGGATTGGAGTAGGATTGACCCTTCCCTATTATGGAGCTGAAACATTTGGCTTGCATGCAATCGGCCAGGAAGCTCTCAAAGAGAGTAACCCTGCCCTACTTTCACTCGCAAATTCAATCCGATTGCACGAAGGACTAGCTTTTTTCTTACCAGGACTTGTACTTCTTGCAGTTGGTACTGTCTTATTCGCGATTACCATTTGGAGATCAAATAGCCTCATTAGATGGAGCGGAATTCCTCTCGCAACAGGCTTCGTACTATATTTACCTCAATTCTTTGGGCCTCAGTCATTTCGTGTGACTCATGGAGTGCTAATCATGATAGCATGCCTTTTGATAGCATGGATTTTATTGAAACGCGATAAGAGTTGAAGATACATAGGGAGGTATCACTAACCAGTATGTTGCAGTGTTCATTTACTGTATGACAGATTGAGTAACCATTGTTTATGTTTATTCCTTCTTAAAGCCTATAACTGGTTTTTACAAACATGTCATTAACAACGCTTATCCCCACGTCTAAGAGAAGGTCCAGCAGAAGACCATGGGGTTGCCTAGGAGGACCATAATGACATCGAGTTCATTACTAATTAGTCACAAAATTACTATACTAAGTAAAATGACATTGCTATAAACAGCTGGATATGGTATCATTAACTTCAAACGATAAAGTAGGTGTTGTCTCTGCCCATACCGGCGCGACATGGGGAGAACCGGTTTTTGATAGTGTTGCTAGAAAAGCTAGATTTCTACCTTGAAAAAGAAATCGCAATTCTTCTTTACTTAATTTTGTTGTACAGCAGATATATNATCTGCTTTGTCTGTAATAGGACCAACGTCATCTACATCAACCGAAGTTACGATTTTTCTTTTGGCAATATCATCTCTTTGCATCTTCAACAAGAAGATAAAACTAGTATGTATGTATTAACCCTTATTTTGAGGGAAGGGGACCTATTTCATGACTATTTTTGGTTTTGCTCTCCTTCCAGTTATAGTACCAGCTAATGCAATAGATACAATTGACATCAGCACTGCACTAAGAAATATCAGATTATACGATTGNGGGGCAGGGAATGAGCCAATATGAGGAAGATATATTTGGTTTGCTTGCATAATTATACCTGCTAGGACAGGACCAACAGAGGTTCCAATTAGATAAAGAAGTGTGGTCATCCCTAGTGACACTCCATTGGATTGCTTAGGAGTATTTACCAAAATAATGTTAATACTGCCTATTTGTGTAAGTGATAGTCCGGTTGCTATAATGGCAAGGTTAATTGTTATCAAAACTTCCGTTGAATGGAAAAAAAACATCGACAAGAACCCTGCAATAGATATTATAATACCTGATATGGTAGGACGTTGATTACCAAATTTTGATACTATAAAACCGGAAGCAATAGACACTACTAAAGATACAACCATGTAAGGTAGTTGAACGTTCGCGATACTTAATGCATTTCCACCAAAACCTAATGGTTGTGGACTTCGAATTAGTATAGGTATGGTTTGATATACTACCATCAAGGCTGTGATGCCAACTACCATGTTTATAATATTTGCAGGGAGCAGTATTTTATTTCTCAGTAGCTTGAAATCAATCAAGGGAGAATCAGCCCTTCGTTCTGTTATAATAAAAAATGATAGAGCAATAATTGCTGCAGCTCCAAAACCAATCACAATCAGTAGGTTTTGCGAATTTGATGCATTAAGTGTTTGTATAAATTGTAATGCAACCAAAAATGATATTACTGTAATGGATAGTGTTATTGCACCCACCACATCTATTCCCGACTTAGTACTCTTCACGGTACTACTGTCGTATCCTAATAATGTACCGCTACTTTCTGAAAGTAGTATATCCTTTCTTACATGAATAAACCTACAACAAAATTCGGTATTTTTGTCAGATATCTGTGTTACTTTATCCACGTCAAGATGAATAAATCTAATAATTGCTAAAAATAGTCCAACTGCTATTGGTATAACTAATAGGAATGTGGCGTGCCATCCAAAATTATTGATTATAGTTCCACCTATTGCCACTCCTATAACTGCACCAGCAGAAAACATAGAACTAAAAATTCCCTGAGCGACTGCAAGTTTTTCTGTGGTAAATTTATCCCTTATTATACCAAATGAAATTGCGAACATCGATGCGCCAACACCTTGCATTATTCTCGCGATAATCAAAACTGTGAAGTTTGTAGATATAGCCGCCACAGATATTCCAATAGTATAAATCCCTACTATTATAATCAACATTTTCTTCTTACCATACATATCTGATAGCCTCCCTGCAATTGGAGTCATAACAGCTCCTGTGATTAGGAACGATGCTAATATCCAAGAAGAGGTATTATAGGTTATTCTAAAATCCTTGATAAGGTCTGGAATAGCTGGAAGAATCATCGTATCTGCGAACATAGCCATCATACCGACACAGCTTAAGATTGCAAGCACTAACCAAGGAGATCTAGTAATTTTTCCCTCAGTTAGTCTATTAATAACTGGTATATTCACATTGTTTGTCCCTTATTCTCTTTGGTTATATATTATCTTGTACTGAAACAGTAGGCCGCGACATCACTAACGTAGAGGATTTGAAGTATAAGACTATAGCAATCTCATTAGAAGCACATGCTCCTCTTGTAGTGAAGGCCATGCTCCAGCACAACAAGAAGAGAGGTTTTATCTGATAACGATTTAAAATTCATAGAGGCAGGATACTATCTAGTAGATCCTCTCGTTGAGAAGAATGCAGCGTACGGTGTATTTGAAAACTATGAATAGTCGAGGCAGAATACCACGGGCTGAGACTCGTCTGTTGTTTATCCAGTCTCATTTCATTCGCTACTGCAGTCCTTAATGACAATATTAGCTTATCAAATCTGGGGTCTATTGCAATAAGTCCANTCTCCAAGATCATTTTACAATTACTTAGCGTAGCTCTACTTTCCTTCGCAAAACCAACTGCTAATACTCTCATATTTAGTGTCCAATCACATTTCGTAAGATTATAGAATTAAGTCTCTCCTACTCCTGGTTTTCATTGATTTCTAACTTATGACTTCTTATGAAAGAAGGATTTGCTCCATCAATATCGATTTTGGTTGCTTACTACTTACTGACATAAAGACAGCACGCAGAATACTTATATACATTCGATACGTGCAAGGGAGTCAAATGTCTCTAGCCGCTGCATTATTCGTAACGATTTTTGGAATTTCTTTGATCGCAATGCCGTTCTTCGGGACGAGAGACGCATCAGCCCAAATCCAANAACAACGAGTACAAAGCCTCCTTGCCTCGTTTTCTGGGTCTTTAACTGCTTCAAGTCTAGTTAAAGGGACAATGATAACGGCATTGAATGTAACAGGTAACAACACCATATCTATAAGTTTGAGGCGAGGATGCAGAACCAGATAATACGCCAGGAGTAAGAGTAGTGACGGCAGCACTAAGTATCCCTGAGAAAAATATTTCTTTGGACTTAGGACTTATACTCAAAACTCTTGCAAGCAGTTTTGGTGCTACCAATACACCGGTATCGCCACAACCTTCAGGGACAAACCCAATAAAGGGTTTGTTACAACCGCTGAAAATCGCAACCGGAAATAACACATTAAATGTAGGTTGGAAATCACCGAGTAACGTATCTGTTCATCTCCGCGGAAACACCACACTCGGTGAAGCTAATGTAGTCAGTGTAGGAGTGATTCCATTGACAGGCGGGTAAGGTGAAGCAATCAATAATACATATGCCGATGTAACGAAAACTTATCCCAATTCCTTACAACCTCGGGAACTACCAACACATGGAAATGTGTATCTGGGGAAAACAAACTGGTAAAACCTCTCTCGAAGGTCCACCTAGGACATATCGTTAAAGATGTATGCCATGTAAATGATCTGATGGCNGCTAAGTTTGTAGTATTATTATTTTGTGCACTACTACCATCAAAGCACCACCTGCAACAACCATCACAATTGTCTATCTCTTAGAGCATCAAATGAAAGAATGAATATTTGTAAGTTTCTGTTACTGCGATTAGGCTTAGGCTTGATTTGTGTATTTTTTCTGATTTGTTGAGACAGAATCTATAGCTGGTACATGCTTTTGTCTATTTGTTGACGAAATATTTCCATTGTTTATGAGAGCATCTTCCTTAATGCCCATCATTAGATGCTCAAATTGTATTAATCAATATATTGCTATTCGACAGCTTGAGTCAGTCTATCAAGCGCCTATTCTGTAGCCCTTTGTGAACCCATCTTTTCCTACGAGAAATAACCCAAATTGATTGTTGAACAAGCCTAGCGCGCACGACTATTCGATATCAAAACATGCAATTCAGATGATATATTAGCTAGTAATTCATTCATTTTATCAAGTTTCTTGCTCAAAGCATTAGCACTTTGTTCTGTAGTTAGTCGAGGAGGCTGTTGTGAAGTCTGACTCTCATTCGCCAATGACTGATGGTGTGTCATGTTATGCGGTACAGGGACAAATATCGGGCCTTGCATTTGGATTTGTGCCATAGCGATTGCTAATCTATCCACTCCTATCAAGACAGACAAAACCATGCAGACTAGGCCAAACAAAAGTAGTTTGTTAGCAAGACTCACTTGTTACTGTTCTCCTCCATCACTTCGTAAGCGTCTGCTATTCAGACTTTAATAATGCTCTATGGTAAATAATAATGAACAAACAGGACAAGTAGCATGGTCCAGGTCTTTGTTGGGATAGTCAATACGGCATGGAAGCTCAATAACATAGTAGAAGTGTAATGGCCAGTGTCAGTAGGTCACACCTACCCATTAGCCCACCATGTGGCAACAACATTCTCAGGCTTTTGGGTACACAAGTACAGACAGATGCCGACGGCTAATGCTAAATTGGTCTAGTAAATTGATCTGTTGAAATAGTATGTTACACACGTTTATTGCAAGCCGTTGATATCTGGGGGATAGAGTCAGGCAAACGGATCACACCATCCCCATTAGCCACCATTATTTGCTCTCTTCCCTTGATGCGGCTTTTGGGTAACAAACAGGTATCAACGGCCGTTGTTAACCAAGTTACGCTCTAGCCTCTGAAGCCCAATCATTTAATAAAAATGGGTATCCGTACCGTATAAGGTTCGGGATTTTCTATCAATAATCAATACACTAACTCCCCTACGACCATGGCCTATTTTCGGTCTACCTTCTTTAGGTGCTAATTTACACATAGGCGTTGTTCTACAAGTCCAACATATCTTGGAAGAGTCGACAGTTTGACTATTACATATCTTGCAATNGTAAACATGAAATTTGTGCGCCAACCACGACAACCTCTATCTATCTAGTTCCTTCATTATGTACTTCATCGGATTTAATGAGTTGCTTGAAGTATGGATGCCAAAGTGATTTTTTTTCTCAATATCTTCGATTTTTTAGCTACTGTCACCAGTTTTATCTTAGTTGAATGAAATTGGGGTCAAAGGGGGTGGGGGGAAAAGAGGAAACATTTCTCCTTTTCAGTAGTACTTTTTGATGTATGTTAAAGGCACACCTCTTATTTTTGATTCCCTGAATTAACTAACTTATGATTTGCAAATATGCTTGTATGTATTCTCCTCGTGTAATTACCACAAGCAGGATGAAAAAAAAGGCAATTTATTATATTCTTATTAGTCTCGACAAAAGTAGGGTGCTGAATTAATGTCTTTAGAATCCCTTAAGTAGCACTATCTAACGTGTAATGTAGAATAGTGGTGGTAGTGTTCATACCTAGTTAGTTATAAAAAATGGTGGTAGTAGAATTCTTGACTGTTGACCTAATTTGAATCCGAAATTATTCCAGCTCCTCTTTGCTGAGTGAAAGTAGGTATTTTTATGATGGGCGGCCAAGCCAAGTGTTGTATTTGTTGATCATCAAGACCAGCTTAACGGAGAGCTGCCTGAGCCTCAATATTGTTGTCGAGAATTGCCTGACTTCCTATTGTTGCGTGCTCTCATTAGGCTCTCCACGTTGCCATAAACAGAGGTGTGATCTCTATGGCACTATAATTTTTATTGGCAACTTCAATTCTATCTTTTGCCTCAGGGGTATCAAGAGAGCCCGTATACCTTACCAAATTCTGTGACAGTATTCTTGTAGCATACTCTGGGTCATCTATAACTTTGGCCATTCCTTTGCCACGTACTCCTCTATCAACTATATCCACAAGAAAGTAAACATTAGGATTTTTCCTCAACGATCGGACTTTTGTACCATCCTTATTACTGACTGCGAAGAATTTTCCACTCTCGTAGTAGTACCACATAGGGTGGACTAGTGGTGTGCCATCGCGTGAATTGATCATAGCTACACGTAGGTATACGGGCTGATTCAGGAGCTCGATAACGTCGGCTTCCTCCAGGGACTTCAATTCAGGGTCTGCGAGCCTAAACTCCATCAACTAATAGTAAGGAATAGGAATCTCGATCGCTATAAGGTTCGCTCACTTCCTGGACTCCCTAGAGTAGATTACTTCTCATCTTAATTATGGAGAATGCACGTAAAGGAGAATGAAACTTAGGGTTACTGGATAGTTCTCATCTTGCCTTGGTAGTATTTATTACCACCGCCAAAGATCCTTTTCCCTAATCCCCTAGTGATAGAAGTCCACAGAAAGTATCGGTCATATAGTAATGAATCATGAGGATAGGCTGGGTTAGTAATGGAGCATTAGCATCAGCTATTACACTGCCATGTATGAGTATCACAGGCTCTGTTTCTCTACGACCTTTTACCATGTATTCCAAATATACTCCATCATCAATGTTGGCACGCTCTATAGAAACACTATTACAATTCAATGAGATATGACCTTTTATTGTATGTATCTATAAAAGAAGACGTTTTGGAAATCTTGCTTGTTATTATTATTAGATTTCATTCATCTTTTTCTACAATAGTTCATCTGCTGCATAGACTGGAAGTATACCATCATATTAACTACATCCAAAGGCATATTTAAATCTGATTTCATGAAGGTCACCTTTCGAAACATAGAATGGTTCATAGACGAAGAGTGTGAGTTGTGTCACCAAGCCGTTGCGTAGTCCATTAAATAAATCCTCTTAGAGAGCGGGTCTGTCCTAGTTTAGAAAATGGCTTTCCTACAATAACCTATACGAGTACATAGTTAAGTCTGTTAGACCTTATCTCCCTGGACAAATTGAAGGATGAAAATTCAGAGTTGTATGGATGGATTCCTAAATCCTAAAATCACAATCGGTCTGTTCATTGGTAANCCTAGGTCTATTCCTTTCAATTAGGCATGAAAACATGCCAACAAGAAACGCATCTAAACGTAACAGAGTTTTAGCATTAAACGACAAATGGCAGAAGTTTACAGTCTCTGTTCGTTAATGTTATTCATAGGTAATACCCAGGTGGCAGGTACAATAACCGGACTCTCGATTATAGAGTATGAATTCTTATATTTGTGTAATAAGTAACCGTTTTGAATTGTCTGAGGAAAGAGCAAAGACACTTTATGTGGTATGGCCATTGTTGATAGTCACCATTATATCATCTTGCTTATCCTCTACTATTTACGAAGTACAACAGACTGCACTAGCACAGACGATAGAGTTTAGGAATCTAGTAATAGACTTAGGAAATGGATTGAAGACCAATGCTCAACTAACTTATCCTGCTGTTGGGAAGGGGCCATTTCCTGGTGTACTTCTTATTCATGGTTCGGGTGCTCATGATAAGAACGAAACCTTAGGGTATGTTCACAAAAGTGGTGCCCAACCCCCCAAACCATTTTGGCAGATAGCTCAATATCTATCAGAAAGAGGCTTTGCAGTACTTCGGTATGATAAGAGAGGCATAGGTGCCAACAAAACTATTCTAAACAACAATGTATGGGGAAATCTGACGGCGAATCAACTGAAACAAGATGCTGAGAAGGCTCTAAATGTTCTCATTCAGCAGCCAGAGGTTGATCCTAAGAAAATAACATTAATTGGTCATAGTGAAGGTACAATTATTGCTCCAAGAGTTGCAATTGATAATCCAACTAAAGTGAAGAATATTGTGTTGATGGGTACAGTAGCACAGAACCTCAGTGATATTCTACACTTTCAAGATGTAGACGAACCATTACTTCTTGCAAAACAGGTATTGGATAGAAATCATGATGGAATATTATCGCTTTCAGAAGTAGCGTCGTGGCTTAATGGAAGTGCGCTAGATGTAGCTACAAAAGAAGCTGCAAATTCTCTGGTGGAAAAAGATAACAAAACAGGCCAATATGTNTGGCGTCCCGGCTTAGACATAGACAAAAATGGCGCAGTCAATATTGATAAAGAGCTGAAACCTTTACTAGTAAAAACATTTGAATCACTTGCTCCATTCCCAACTGGTAAATGTACATCATTAGAACCATGTCGCACATNGGTTAAATCAGTCTTTGCTTTACAACCAAATCTGAGCGTTATTGGTAATCTTTCTTCAGTAAGCATCTTATTACTTAATGGAGAAAACGATAGTCAAACTCCAGTTCAACAAGCGTTTCTTCTCCAGCAAAGACTGACTGAAGTAAATCATCCTGACCATACATTGATAACCTACTTAGATTTAGGACATGCGTTCTATCTTTCCTCTCAGTGGAGTACGGCACTGGGGCCAATACAACAAAATGTACTGGCAGATCTTTATGCATGGCTTGAGGCTCATTCTGGATTTACAAATTCTGGTACTACTATTATGCCATCCTCTTCCATTTCAAACTCTACTGCACTTAGATAAAGCGGAAGTACTAGTATGAGCACATCCTGTGGTATTCAGTAGCCAGCTATGAAGGTACTTTAAGCCTCCTCCGCGCAAAGACTCATTTCTCCCTATGTGGTATTCGAGCTAATCCAGGAGATCGTGGGCAAAAGCCTCTTCCAGCAGGAGCCATTTTTTGGGAGTCCTGACATATTTGTGCTTCCGAATCAATCCGTATCCAGCACGCCAGATGTTCCTATAAGTTTAGGGGGTATGGCTGAAGCTGGCGTTCCTAACACGCTTTTTGCTCATATATGGAATCTAGGAAGGGGCTTCCTCCTACCTTCGAGAAGGAAGGATTGCCATTTAGGATAGCACGGCTGGATGTTACTGATGATAAATCTTTTGAGAATGCAATACAATCAATACGACTGAAGTAGATTTACTAGTAAACAATGCAAGATGTGGGTTAGTTGGAGCATTTGAAGATCTTGGATGGATGAGATAAAAGCGCAGATTGAAACGAACCTATTTGGATTGAAAAGGACAACCCAGGCAGTCCTTCCAATTATGAGGAAACAGATCACCTTTTGGATTCGTAATTTTTATATGCATAATATTTGACGCACCTGTAGATTTCTTGCTCCCAACGTTCCTAACATTAATAGCGGCGACGCAGTAATTGCG
>AF_2010_repII_A10DRAFT_1000044_pt1 | contig 10245 bp, 8 predicted proteins | sample AmaForrepliIIA10_FD_9534 | JGI IMG/M metagenome (IMG submission 9534) | reverse complement strand
ATCCCCACGAGATACCAATAATTATTGCTGTAATCATTACTTCCGTAATTAGAGAAGAAATAAAAGGTGATACTTTAGAAGATAAATACAATCCCAAGAACAACAGAATCATAAGAATTGATACTATGCCTATGGTTACTGTTAATATAATCAACATATTCTTTCTATCAAAGATCAATTGGTGCAAGGACATTGTTTATTATCTCAACCTCATTCTTAGTATTTGTGCATCACTAAATACTAAAGATTTCTACAAGTCGTGCTTAGGAGGATAGGGGTTTAACCTGATGTTCGATAACACAACTATTAGTATCATTTTACTGCTAAGCAATATGACAACAATTCTTGTCGAACTCGTAAGCATAATCGATATTTTGACTGCTAGTGAAAGGATGATTGAATTTTGATTGAATCATCAGAGGTTTTTAAATTAGGCTGAAGGGAATGCTCTTTACCCAATTTCTCTCGATATCCCATAGTAAAGGAATTACCATTCTTGGCTCTATAATTCTTGTTTTCATACTGATAGATATGACATTTTCGTTTGCTGCTACCGCTGTAAAGGTTTCCGCCAATTGGGAGATTGCTCTTTTTGTGTTTATGGCGTTCATCTACGGAATAACCCAGTATATACTTCTTAATTTTATCAAAAAAACTACTAAAAACATCAGGTCTACAGTACCTTTAATAAAAATGTTAAATATTTTCGTGTCAACGGTTCAATATTTTCTGGTTGCGTTCGTAGCAGCAATTGTTATAGAAATGCTTGTTGGTTCTCAATATCACACAGCTATTCTCAACTGGGGCACATCTATCAACTACTGTATATGTGGTGGTATCTGGGGAGTACTTGCTATAAGGCTTCTTTCATGGTACCGATCAACTAGAAGCTATGTAGTATTATCATATGCATTATCTTCTATAGCCTCAGGCATTGCGTTCCTTGTCTTTCTTCCTTACAATGCTGGAGTATTGTTAGGTATGCCAATACTGAGAAATATACAAACACCTCCAACAACGATGGGCCCTCTTTATGATTTGCACACAACAATGGGGGTGCTTCAATATGATTCTGCTGATTTCATTTTTATAACTGTTGCACTACTGTGGTTAAGTTCAGTCTTGATGCTATATCGATATTCTCACACTATTGGCAGGGTAAAGTTTTGGACTATAATCACCATTCCACTATTAATTTCAGTGATCGTACCGACAGGTTTGTTATTTGCTTACATACCATCACTTTTAGGAATCCCGACTTCTAAGATTCCACTTTATTTAACTTTATTATATACCATTTTTCCAGGAATATTGAGTGGCATTCTTTTTGGTGCCCCATTCTTTCTTATCGCCAGGAAGATTCCATCAACAAATATTTTGAAAGAATATTTGGTCCTAACTGCATGGGGTTTAATTATTTTCAATGTAACAACATCAGGTAATGTATTAAATGCAGCATACCCACCATTTGGATTTCTCACTGTAATGTTTGAGGTAACAGCCTGTTACCTAGTATTAGTAGGACTATACTCTACAGCCATTTCTATATCAGTTGATAGCAAGTTGCGTCAGCAAATCAAAAGATCCTTACTAGATGAATCGAAGCTTCTTGATAGCATCGGCTCTGCACAAATGGAGGAGGAAACTATGAACAAGATATCAAGGATTGTAAAGGAACAACGGCAAACCTTGACAGAGCAAACCGGTGTGCAATCATCAACCGATGAAACAGATATCAAAAGATACTTACAAGAAGTGATTGCGGAATTGGAGGAACACAAGAAGTAGAACTACCTTGTCATAGTATTCGCTTGGTAAGGGTCTCTCTACTCCTCCTTCCACGAACTTAATGTGCGGCCTATATTTTCTGCCATTCTACAACCGCGTGTTTCGGTTCTAAGATAACTATTTCCTTGAAGGGATTTGTNGTACTGTTTCTGAATATTTACCAATTTTGTGTGGTTATGTTGTCATTATTATTGGACTGGAAATTCTACAAATATAGGACTCACACATGATTGTCATGCAAATCTATTAAGTAAAATAGAGTATGATATCTCAAAAGAGAAAGTATTATTAGTGCATTGAAGGATTTAGTAACTGATTTTTAAAAGATGCATATCCAATTGAGTTTTTCCGGCGAATATAAACAATGATGTGAAGCCTAGTTTCAATGTTGGAAAAAATGCTTTTTTAGTTACTTGTATGTTGTTTATAATACACCAACTTGCTTAGAGCTTATCTATCGTTACAAATCAACACAATCTTACCGTTGACTGAGCCGCTTGCTAGTAATTCATGAGCATGAGCAGCCTGATTCAGAGGCATTCTTGCAGCAACGATAGGTTTGATCTTTCCTTGTTTTAGCATATTGAATAACGATGTTAAATCTTCATGGAACCAATCTGGCTTTAGCCTTTTTAGTGTTTGTATGCTGTACAAGATAAATTTTCTCTTGTCTGAAACCACATTCATGGTAAACATCATCATCCAATATTGTAGGTCTGTAGTAGGTGTGCCTCCATAAGCAACTAATCTACCGCCGCTATGAAGGATCTCGAATGAGGAATTGAATGATTTTCCTCCAATGCCGTCGAATACAGCATCTACGCCGGATTCACGTTCATCATCATGACTCGTTTGTTTGATAATCTCTTGAACTAGATCTACTGACTTGTAATCGATTGGAATACCCCCTAAACTAGATACAATGTCATGTTTGTTAGATGATGCTGTTCCGTACATTTTCTTCAGGTTCGCAAGCTTCCCTAATTGTAGAAGTGCTGTGCCAACACCGCCAGCACCACCACCATTAATTAATATGCTTTCGCCAGATCTTATGTGAGCACAACGGTGGAGCATCTGATAAGCAGTGGTATAATTCAATACTAAACTTACAGCCTCAGCATGATCAAGTCCAGGGGGAACTGGTACCAACTCATCTGATGACAGAACTATATACTCTGAATACCCTCCTACTATTGGTAAAGCAGCGACCAATTGACCTGTTTGCCATGTTGAAACTCTGTCCCCTAGTTTGTCAACAACGCCAACAACATCCCAACCCGGAGTAAATGGTGGTCTTCCAAGATTCCAAGATTCCAAGATTCCGGATGAAGCCCTTTTCGCATGAGAATATCTGCAAAGGATACTCCTGCGGCAAGCACCTTTACACGTACTTCATTAGCTCTTGGTTCAGGAAGCTCATCCTCAGCTAGTAAGAGATTCTCTGGTCCACCGAACTTGGGTATTGCAATATGCTTATATTTCCTTAGTAGACTACTTGTACTTTCTGAAAGTGTTTCCAATTCTCTTCACAGAATAGTAGTACATCTAAATTATATGTGGTAGGACTGCAGTGCATTGCAGAGAATTCCCTGCTTTATGTCTGAGGACACTTTTACTACTTCAAAATTCATTTGGATTTGCTGTAAACGTGCAGACCTAGAAGTCATAGCTACTCAGCCTATGCGTANATAAATAATTCTGAACTCAAGTAGTAGATAATACTTCTAAATAAGCATGTTGTGAAGAGATTTATGAATTCAAGCGTAAATAGAGCCTTAATATTTCAAGGAGGAGGTTCGCTTGGTGCATATGAAGCTGGAGCTTACAAAGCTATCAAAGAAGAACTTTCACAAAACAGTAGAGAAAAAGGGATGGGAAAGGACCCAATATTTCATATCGTATCTGGAACTTCAATAGGTGCGATAAATGCTGCTATATTGGTAAGCTATGTGAAGGAAAATAATACCTGGGAAGGCTCTGATGAAAGGCTTGTTGAATTTTGGGAATATCTATCTACTCAGTCGTCTGTTGAAAAAATACCTTACTTTATGGACTATTGGGATTCCTGGCATAGATTTGATAAACGAATTGCTTCAGGAGAATCTGCCAGGAGATACATTAGCACTAAGGAATTTATTTTGAAAGGAGTTCCTAATGTATTTGTACCAAAGGCACCATTGTTAGACAACAGATTTTTTGATCCATTAAATATTTGGCATATCTATGACAATAAACCGTTGAAAGACAGCTTGGAAAGGTTTGCAAAGTTTCCCATTTCCACAAGCTTCGAAAAGGGTGAACCAAGACTCTTACTAGTTGCAGTGGATGTACAGGAGGCTACTCCTGTTGTGTTTGATAGTTATGAAAAGGAAGATGGAACAAGAAAGTCTGAATACGGTAGATACGGTAGAATGAAGTTTGCTGATGGATCGGCGAAATCCCAGGATAATGAGGAGGCATTCGAACACATTATAAGATATGAAGATGGCATTAAATCAGACTTCGTTTTAGCAAGCTGCTCAATTCCGGTGAATTATGACTATACTCTACTAAATGTGGAAACCCGTGCTTTGGCCGTAGAAGGGAAAGGCGATGACACAGCTATTGAGGACACTAATAGGCCTTCTATTTCTTATTCGAAGAGCAGCAATAATACTGACTTGCGGTCTTTCTGGGATGGTGGCCTATTAGCTAATACACCCCTAAGGCAGACCTATATCGCTCACATCGATTATTGGCGAAGGGTTAGGAAGTCAGACGACGTACCAAAACTCAGATTCAGTATTATCAACCTTCATCCAGCTAAACAGAAATATCTTCCTACTGACTATGACGGTGTTGTTGACAGAAAGAATGACATCATATATCATGACAGAACAGAATTTGATGAAAATATTGCAGTTCTTATGTCTGACTTTGTGACATTGGCAAATTCCCTAATCAAATTAGCTGGGGAAAAGGGTGCAAGCAAAGAAGAACTACAAAAGATTTTGAAGGAGAGAACTAAAGGTATTTTTTTCTCCATTGGCAAGCAGGGGACATATGATGATTTAGTGAAGGGCATAGTAGATGTTGATTTTGTCGCTCGTTTGGAACGAAAGAACGATACTGATACTATTTCTAATAAGACATTTGACTTTTCAAAAACTACAATCCAACAGCTAATTCAAAATGGATATAAAGAGACCAAGGAACAGTTGAAAGAAGTACTGATCATCGAATAAGACAATGGCTGGTACCATCATTTTTTATGGTAAGATTTGTTAGATTGTGCATGTCCATACACATATCTGAATGATATCTTCTTACAAATTGCGATGTCTCTGTTACCTCCAATCATCAATCAAATAGGTCTCTGGATTATTATAAGCAGGTTCATTTGGTCTATCCATCACCACACCTTGAAAATCTATACGAAAGCCTCGTGATATTAGCTTACGGCATGCCTCATGTCTTCCAGTATTGACACCTGCTACTAGACTGGACATACCTTGTTCTTGAGCAAATGTTTCACAAGCGTCAATAAGACTATCAAAATACATAGCAGAATTAGCATCAGGGAATACACCACCAAACTTTATGTAACATACACCGCTACCAGCCTCAGTTCCAGCCCCACAATGACATACAGCAAGGCCAATCAATCTTCTTTTCTCTATTTCGCCATTACTATCCTCCCAGAGTAGAACAGTATCACCAAGTCTCTGAGTATTAACTGAGTTGATTTCAAGTTGCAAGTCCAATCCGTCATAGATGGCACTAGTTAGGTTACGGCAGCTGTTGAGACATTCTTTTCGACCTTCCGCTGTTGTTAGTACAGAATATCTGGACCATCGCAAGGTGGTTTTATCCTTGTCCTTATCCTTATCAAGTGTTATCTTTTGGTCAGTCTTGGGTGCATCATCAGCCACTACTAACTGTTTAGCCATTATTGCAGTTAGGAAGCGTGGCCAAAAACCGAATTTCTGGTATAGCCCAAGATGCTTTGGACTATGCGACCACGTAAATAACCCAATATGTTTAGTACCCAGTTTCGTGAAATACTCCAACGTAGATTTGAGTAACTGTTTGGCTACACCTTTATCCCAAAAATTGGGATGAACAGTTAATGGTCCAAAAACACCAATGGTACCCCAGTTAGCTGCGAAATTAGAACCGACAAGCTCACCACCGGATTCAGCTGCAAGAGCGGCGGATGGATTGGCTCTAAGACGTGTGCGTATGTTGTCTGCATCACCAGAGAATTGTAATGGGTCATTCAAGCCAAGAAAAGTACCAAAAGCCAGTCTAAAGATACGATCTGCTGCTGGAACATCATTTTCTGTAAGAGGGCGTATAATAACACTGTCAGTCAAAGCTATCTTCGTATTCGCTACTAACTATTTATTTATATTGTATCCATAAGTAGGGATATTACATTTAGAATATTGATATTCCAAACTCCAGTATTATAACCTCAAAGCAGAGTCACACTGAATTAATTGCTCAATGGTTGATGTTGTTGGCAACTGGTATGGTTAGAAGTACCTACTAAGTCCCAAACTCGTTTTTACAGCAACAAGTCCCAAACTCGTTTGTCCTTAAGATAAGGCTTAAATATTATTCCTAATATGTTGATTCCTCAATGAAGAGACAAACTATAATTTTAACTACTTCTCTAATGGTCGCAACTTTGGCAGTCCTATTGGCAACAAATACGATATCGTCCAGTTACAAAGCAGAAGCACAACAATCACCGTCAAACCATGTACTGGTAGTGGTGGGAATAATACCCATCCTTTCTACGGATATAGTCCGCAACAAATAGAGATTAAAGCCGGAAGCAGTGTAGTCTGGAGTGCTCCTACAAATGCACCATTTGAACCACATACAATTTCATTTGTAATTAATCCAAAGACCATGGCAGCTCCGGATGCACCCTTTCTTGTTCCAAGTTCAACACAGTTTGTGCCTTTACCTCCTGGTGCTAACAGTAAGCCGAATATCGTTCCTGGTGGTAAGAATGGAATGAACACAGTAATTGTCAACAATGCAATGTCATAACTTCCAGCCTCGATAGATGCAAGCGCTAACGCAAAGACCTTTCCACCAAATGGAACTTTGACCATAACAGGTGATGAACAATATGTTAACTCGGGCTGGATACTTCCAAAAGGAGGAGAACAAATATTTCCTAGCTCATCAAGTACCTTTACTGTAACATTTTCAAAGGCTGGAATATACAGCTACACATGTACATTGCATCCATGGATGACAGGTAGGGTTGTAGTAAAGTAGGTGAGAAAGGTATACTCAACTACGATCTGCATCTACATCTCTTTTATCGTTTAATCTATTCCAGTGAAGAAACATAAAAAATACCATTTTTCCTTGATGAATCAACTATCCTAGCTATATCAGGAGGATTAGATGGAGGTGTAAATCTCTTCTCATCAGTAAATGCTATTCCTGCTTCTTCAAAGAAATTTTCAAGTCCAGCTGGTACTCCTGTGACTAGCAATCTGCCTATGGATTTTCCGAATTCTTGTACCTGTGAACGACCTCCTTATGAATATGTGTAAATGAACCAGTNGTAGCATTAATGGTTCNTTCATTATGTTGAAAAGAGAACTCCCCTTACTCTCTTCAGTACCTCTTCCAATTATAATTCGCTCCGCTTTTACCCTTCCGCTTCCTTCTATCGAATAATAGCTCATACCTCCGGTATTTACACCCTCTATTATTTCATGAGCATCGTCCACTAATCTGTGTGGTATTATTATTTCAATTCGTTTCATGATTTTGTCACATTTTTTGGTTTACCAATGTCATTTCCTGTTCATCATTATTCTGCCGTCTGTAAACGCCCCATTCCTTCAGAATCTTTATTACCATAGGAATCTCCAAATCAACTTGCATTGCAACGAATTCTTCTGCAATGTTGGAAAGATACAGATTCTTAACAATTTGTTTCTTGTCTTCAGAAATGTCGTTTGAACTACCTACCGCATTTTGCACAATTTCCGACATGGCTGGTATAATTTACCATTTCAAAGATATAAGGCTGGCTACAAAACAGCTGAACGTTTAATATATAAAAAATGATCAGGTTTAATATTTAATAAGCCTAACCTTGAAAATAGAACATTTTAATACTCAGATATAAAGTGACATTTTTTGCTATTCCTCCAATTTCCTTTCACTACCTCGGCCATAACTGTTGTCTCTACCGTAACTCATTTCTATGTTTTTCGTGTACTAACTCTATACTCTGGCTTTTTGAACATAATTGTTGCTTTGCAGTCTCATTTTCTATTATGTTCTAATCCGTATTCTACCCCACATTGGCCAGAGCAAAACTCATTTGAATTGCTCTCATCACCAATAAGATCACCGCAGTTTTTACAATTTCTTTTTTTTACTCAAATATAGTTAAAACATTGATTTTATTATTACATCTTTCTATTCTATACTGAAGGAAAATTAGACAGCAGTTTTTAGATATATACCCTGCAGCGAACGAAACGCTGCGTTTGTTGCCTGGCCTTCCAAGCCTTATCTATAAGATTCTACCTAGGATCTATAAGAGGAAGTCCTTAACTAATGACATTGTGCGAAAAATGCACTAAAAATGAAGAATATCATAGTTGTTCAATATGTAACCAGCATTTGTGTCTGGACTGCTTTAACACAGTTCATTTTGGCATAAGCAGCCCAAGAGCTGGTAAATCAATGGTGTACAACAGATGCATTTTTTGTGATAACGTATATGCAACTAATTCAAAAAGTAGTGTTTGTGATAAATGCACAATTATACTGACGTGGAGATCTAGTATGAACTATCTTGCTGCAGTAAACCGGGTTTCTGAATTAATCAAGGCAGATAGACTCAACTCAAAACTGAGGAATGAAAACTACTGTAAGACAAACTTTGGTGTCCATGCAACCCAGGTAATAATGGATGCAATAGACAGCTCTAAAAGGTAAATAAGTAAGTAAACATATGTTTCGGGCTCTGTTGTGTTGCAAGCATAATATCACTATACAGGGCAATTCAGATGAGGAATATTGCAAATAAGTCAAATCTTCTATCATTAAGAACAGATGCCAACAATTCAATAAAAGATGCCTCAGCTTCGGTAGTAGGTTTCCTTAGCATTCTGATTGCGACTCAATACGGTTTTTCCTTTTAATGGTGATTATATTATCAAAAATAACGGTTGCTAAACAGGTATATTCATGTAGATAGCGTAAATATGATTAAAGGATCATCTAATGTTGAGATAACAGAAGACGCGTGGGATTGATTTTATTAATTTGATTTGATTACTATATTAATTATGATGTTCAAATAATGAAATAACTTTTCAAATTTATTTTTCTTACAGTACTTTTATGAGGTAGGTATTTCTCGCACGACCCAATTTCTGTGATAACAGGTGGTAGCAGCTGAAAACAGGTGGTAACATAGTGGTAACAGAAGATAATAAACAGGTAACAATAGGTAACATATTGGTAACAGGTGGTAACACGGAAAAAGCTATTAGGTTCAGGCGACAATTGTAGTTGAGGCTAAGAATTGACTTGGTTATCTAATATGACTAGGGCACAGAAAAAACAGTATGTAATTCAATTGCATACAGAACAAGACAAGGACTTCAGACAAATTGCTAAACTGGCACATATGTCTTTGCGTGACATCGGCGCTATAATTAAAGAACACAAAGATAAAATCGACCGAGAAAATGGCCAACTAGAAGAGAGGAATGATGATTATATTATTAAATCAAGGTCAAAAACTACACAGGCCATCAAGATGTTCTCAGAAGGGCAAGAACCTACACAAGTTGTGATTGAACTAGATCTTCCACCAGAAGAGGTCAGGATGATTTATCGCCAATATTTGGAAACGAAAAATATGTATGACTTTTTACAGGCATATGATCAAATTAAAAATTTCAGGTATTCCATTTCTTCATTTCTGAGATTATATAAAATAGTAAATGATCTAGGAATGGAAGAACAGCAATTAATTAATGTATTAAATCTAGCTAATCATAACCAGTTAGAACATCTGCAATGGAAAGTAGAATATCTTGCAAATGAAGTAAATATGTTAGAAGAAGAAAAGACGAAGTGTACTAACGACCTGGCTGTACTGGAGAACAGACGAGATGAATATATGAAAGAAGAATATGTGTACGCATCACACCCACCACAATTGAGAGAAGAGATTGATTACATGAAAAATGGATCTAGATTACCAAGACTGGATAACAGGTATATTATTAAATCAAGGTCAAAAACTACACAGGCCATCAAGATGTTCTCAGAAGGGCAAGAACCTACACAAGTTGTGATTGAACTAGATCTTCCACCAGAAGAAGTAAGGATGATTTATCGCCAATATTTGGAAACGAAAAATATGTACGACTTTCTACAGGCATATGATCAAATTAGGCATTCTGGTAGGTATTC
>AF_2010_repII_A10DRAFT_1000041_pt1 | contig 10528 bp, 7 predicted proteins | sample AmaForrepliIIA10_FD_9534 | JGI IMG/M metagenome (IMG submission 9534) | reverse complement strand
AATTATTGTTATCGTATAATTGGTTCTTGAGTCGTCGATATCAACTTCATGTTTTCCAAATCCATTGTAGTTGCATACTAAAGAAAGATACTTTAGAAATGTTTCAAGGTCGGCTCTCTTAAACCAGAACAATAAAAATTGCTTGGGTATCAAAGAGCCTATCTCTTTGGCAACTTCTATAAGCTTGTCATCTTCAACTACTTGAATAATAGAACTAAAGCTCTCCTGTTTTAAGGTAATGGTATCATATCTCTCATTGTATCTGTCCATTTCAGCATACTTGGCCATTATGGACCCAATAAGAGAATTGATACTAATTCTTTTGGTTCTGGCGTCTTTCTGTAATATACCATCAAGTTCTTTTGATATGCGAATACTCCTTATTACTGTTTTATTTCTTACTGATGAAGGCATATAGAGTGGTAATGCTATGCTATGTATTACAATATAAACATCTGTAATCATTGTAATCGTCCTGCATATTANCAGTGAACGCCAATAGCTGTTGATGGAATTTAAGAAACAAAATGAATTGAAGGACGAAAGTAGAAGATCTAGCTCTTCAATTTTGTTGGTTGGAATAAGTCTAGGAGTTGTGCTATTAGCAGTTCTTTGTTGTTACCCCGTGTCAATTCATGCAATTGGCCCAGCTATGGTCAATTCTTCAGCACAGGTTATACCAACAAAAAATGTGCTAATCGTCACAACTAGTCATGGCATATTGGGAAAGACAGGTTATCCTTCAGGTTTATGGCTACCTGAAATGACACATCCCTTTTCTACATTCCAAAACGCAGGATTCAATATCACTGTTGCAAGTGTCAAGGGAGGCAATGTTCCAATAGATCCGTACAGTATTCCTTCAAATCCTCAAGGTACTAACAGGGATGATCCTATCACAGACAAATTCTTGCACACACCAGCTGATGTAGCTATAATAAACCACACAGTACCTATATCTAGTGTTAATCCCAGAGATTATTCTGCTGTCGTGTTCCCTGGGGGAAATGGAGCAACATATGATTTTCCTTGGGATAAGAACATCAACAAAATAGCTGCTGCCATATATGAACAAGGGGGAATTGTGGCAGCTGTTTGTCATGGACCAGCAGCTCTTCTAAACGCAACCCTACCAAATGGGCAATATCTAATAAAAGGAATGAAAGTTACCGGGTTTTCGAATGAAGAAGAGGCCATAACGGAGATCCTAATAGGCAAAAAACATGTGTTGCCTTTCTTTTTGGAAAATGAACTTCCAAAGCGAGGAGCAATATATGAGAAAACATATGTGCATGAGCCTCTTGTTATTGTGAGTGGCAATGGAAGGCTAATTACAGGACAGAATCCTGAATCAGCTACTAACGTAGGTGAGAAAGTAGTTGAGCTTCTAAAAGTTGGACAAGCNACCTAATAAATAGTAAGAAATGGAAATAAAAGCATTAGTATTTNCGAGTGTGCCATCAAGTGGTACTGGTAATCTACATGGTTTTGTTAGATATACAACATAATGAACATGCGTACTAACATGTATGTAATACTCACAGATTCACCCTGTGCTGCGACGGGTGAATAACCAGGGCCCTACTAACTATTTTGGTGGTAAGCTAGTCGATCCCTATCGCCGCTATGTCTGCCTGCCGGTGATAAATAAAGTATTCCAGGGAATNCCACTACTGGCTTTAAGGGCTCCCTCCCTGTCACTATAGTTATCCATGATATAATAGGACCTAGACATACAACTGTATTTCCGGTGGTATTAGCAATCAAAGGTCAGGGAGATAAATAAACTATGGTAACAGATTCATTTACAGCCCAAATTGAGGAGTTTCAGAAACAGGACCAAAGACTGAGGATTTGTGGAGTCTGTGGAGTAAGGTTTGAAAGTGGTAGAAAGTTGAGGCAGCACAAAGATAAGGAGCATGCGTACTAGAGCTAGAGTGGCTCAAGTGATCTCTATGGGGTTATGTGTGCTAGCACTTGAGCTCTACCAAAACTGGTTGACGCAAATGCTCCCCGGATTGGACTTCCAGAGCTTTGAGACCATGAGTTAGAGATGTACCTTTGTCACATCCTCCACCCCCCACTCATAGATTGAGTTATTCAACGAAGTGCTTATGCTCAAATCACAGCTCCCAGAGGAACAGCTCAGAGTTGACGATGCGCTATCTTCTTAGATAGTGGAACTACTGCTGCAACTGTGTGATAAAACAATTGTTGAGTTTAGGCTTGGCATTGAAAATATTCTTGCTATTGGAATTACTAAAGCGATTGCTCAGTATTCAAGTCTTAAAAAGTAGAGGCAGATAGAAGGATAACTGAATGTCGTTACTTGGATATAGACTGAGAATTATTTGGAAAAGCCTTAAGACAACCTCTAAGCAAGATTCCAGGGATAAGCATGCTTGATAGACATTCTGTCATATGCGTTTAATTGGAATTCGCTTGGAAGGTTGTTCGTTAGTTGGGATTTGATTAAGGAGGATAAAGAATGGAGACATTGCTATATGCAAATTAATTATTATATTGTTACTGGCCCTCTCCCAATAGACCAGTCACAGTGACACTGAAAAGGCAATGATGGGGGCGCGACCGTTGTATATTAGAGAATCTCCTATAGATCAGATAGATGTGTTGATCCTTCATATTGCAGATAGATAGGTTTCTCACTTACCGTTTCTTGGTTTTCTTATTTACTGTCTTGCTTCTGGTTNTAAATTTTGATTTTTTTCCTATTCTCGGTTCTATCTCTTGCTCACGTTCTAGGGATGCGACATAAGCATTGGCCCTCTCTTTAGTGATTCCCTTCCTTTTCTGGGTTGCAGTAGAAGCACCTGAGAATTTTACCTATTTCTTTTTTTCTAATTTTACTGGCATTCTCTCGCTTGAGTAACATGATATTAGAACATATTAGAACATTATTTAAATTCATGTTAATTTCTCGAGATTAAGAATGCTGACGTTTTCCTTTGTCATCCATTATGTTAGATGCGTTAGGTTAAAATATTCAAACTCCATTTGAATTAGCTCATTAATTAATTGAGTCTGTACTGCAAGAGAAGATATGCAAAAGCCAGCAATTAATTCTGCGACTTTATGGTAGAGGTCTGCGAATCGTGTTTCCATCTCCTTCTTGTTAGAACTATTCTGATTGTAAGATGCAATCCAAAACCTGCGAAAAAACAAAGAATTATTCCTAATAATATGTTACGTTCTAAGAGATTTATCACGGCGAAGACAAGTGTCAAACCTGCGTACACAAATACAATAATTGGCAAATATTTACTAACCTTCTTTGTGATCTCAATAATCTCAACGATTAGTTTTAGCCGATCTGAGTTAGTCTTAAGCATGCTAACCATTAACCTACAACATAGATTTCAAGATGTATAAAGTTATCCATCGCAGCTCTCGTTAGTAGAATTTTAGATCTTTTTCTGTTTGGTATCTAATTAAATTTGTTCACCAGCCAATTTTTACCCATTGATAATACTTTAAATGATTTCAAATCCTCTCCCTCTGTCATAGGTAGAATTGAAGTGTAAGAATTGTTCGATCTAAATACATGTAGGTAACAAAAATAAATCTACAAAGAACTGCCAGCGCATTCTCAGTGATCAATTGTTGTAGTAATTAAGATGATGAGCTTAGATAAAGCGAGTTTTGTATTTCTAGCATTTGATTTTATAGAAATATTGTATTTGACCGGGATTGATTATACTCATAATATCAATGGCATTACTAGACACATATCTTCTTCGTTATTTAGATAAAGATAAAAATTAAATCTGTTAATATAAAAAAAGTTACTTTACTATCACTTCTCCTAACATTGTTGGATGGAGAGTACAATAGTATTGTATACTTCCAGCAGCGGCGAAGGTATGGGTGAATGTTTTTCCAGGGGCAAGAATCCCAGAATCAAAGCCATTAGCTGGCGTATTTCCAGATGGGTTCCCTTCGGTGACAGTGTGGCCAGTGCTATCGTGATTTGTCCAAGTGACAGTTGTTCCTACAGAAACGTTGAGCGGCGAAGGATTGTAAGGTTCCGTTATGCCAGGACTTGATGCACCCTTGACTATNGAAACCTCAGTTGGTTTGGCTTGGCCCAAAGCACCAGTTGTCAGAACAAGGACAGAAAAAATTAGCCCGATCGCTAATACTGAGCTGACACAGACTGCGGTCAGTTTGCAGGCATTCAGTTTTTGTAGCATACAATAGTGTAGGATAACAACTTAGATAAATGTAAGTTAGCCAAAAAGGGCTAGTTAGGGATTGTAGCCAAAGAGAAATTACATAAAGATGAGGCTTCCTATGGGTTATTTTCATGTCACACCTAGATAATCTAGATAATCTCTTATTATTCAGATCCTAACTCCCTTTTTTGTTCCCTGAGCAATTGTTCTTCATATAGCAAATTGTAAAATTCGCCTGCTACATGAATTAATTTGTGTAGATTACAAACAGTGTAATATAAGTGGGAGGCCATAACTATCTCTAGCATATGGCCTTCACTCTCTTTTGAAAGCGTTTCAACAAACTCTCCTTTTGATTTTGGAAGACTCGATAATCTTCCCTTCCTCCATCATGCCTTTACCAGTTAAATTCATTACAGGTAAATCAATCAAGAAATCTCTCTCCAGTTCATATGCAAATTTCTTGATGTATTCCTTATCCTGCTCGCTTATCTCTCCCGATTGNCTATAGAAATATGCTTTCAATGATCGATTAATTGCTCTAATAGGCTCGCTCTACCCCTCTCACAATCTGAGACATCAGGATTAGGGACTATCCCCAGGCAGAATTGGATTATCATTATTCTTATGTTGAATCTCAATAAAATCCTCCATATCGATATTCTTATCATGTAGATTTGTATATATTGAAAGCTGCAGGCAAGTAGCATCATCAAACAGACAGACATACAACATCTAGTTAGCATCTACAATAACCAATCTAACTAACGGCTGGCTAGATGTTTGCTATCTGTATGTCTGTTTGTTTGTAATTGCTTGCAATCTGTTTGTCTAATTATAAATTATGTTGTCCCGGTCAGAATCTAGGATATGTGTGTGCTTAGCATGCGCCATCTTGACCGAACAGCAGCACACACATGTCCTAATAACCAATCAATCCCAGATATTGCTTGCTAGTTCATTTTTGGCCCCTTTTGTCAAATGAAGCGAATATTCTCGCTTTTACCCGGAAGCCGTTAATAACTAACTATAAATTATTTTCTACGTTAGCATAGCATCTGGCCTAACAAACATTTCCTCGTTAAATGTCTCACATAAAGTCAACATTAGATGGCAAACCCCGTTTATTAGCTGCTGAATATATCATAACAACTGCGGCATATACCCGTAACAACAACAACAACAACAACAACAACAACAACAACAACAACAGACATGCTATAACTAGCTCATAGGCTATACATCAAGTTATAGTAGTAGTCTGTCCCTCCCTTTCTTTGCAAGTCTATCTCTTTCATCGCCAACCATATAACATCAACAAAAATCAATCATTTATGTAACCTAACTTTCGAGCACATGGCTCACAAGCATAATACCAATTCCCAAGGTCTCTAGTCCATGTTTGAGTGTTGTATCTTGGTTTGACATTGCATAAAACTAGTTCCTCCTTGACTAGCCCGCATATAGAACATCTTTTTTCAGATAGGTTCTTCTTAACCCAATCTAATATTACTCTGGCTTCAGTAATATCAAAATCCTTTCCCTTCATGAAATGTAGCGTAATCTTACGCTTGGCCATATAAAAGCACGCTACAGATAATGTAGTGTACTTATGTCAAACGATAACGGAAGTTTAAGGGCTTATCAAAAGAAATGTACAGGATGTCAAAAACAAATCTTGATGGTTCCTCCAACTAGTGGAAGAGGAAAGTGGCACGCTTTAGAAGTTGAATCAAAAGAGCCTCACAAATGCATTTTTATTTTAAATCAGGGACAAGGACAAGGCCAAAACCAAAGTCACACAAATGAAGACGAAGGAAGAGGAAGCACTCAAAAACAGAGTCACAACATTGGAAAACGATCTTAGGAAATTAAAGGAATGGGCTAACAGCTTATCCACTTCGATAAATAAATGAATGATTGAAGAAAATAATAACTGTTTGTATCAAGTGTAAGGCCGTTTTCATTGCGGATCTTCGCAGATCTAAGTTATGTGTGAAGTGCCGAATTCTCAATAATAATTATGTGGTCACAATACACGAAACACTCGACGGTCAGGGTATTACGGGAGTTAGTACAACCACGGGCGCCAAATATCAAGCTGGAATAGCGGAAACAAATACGTTGCCCGGAAACCTTGGAGTTACTCAACTTACGACGACCGAAGCAATAAACCTCATTTATGTCGGTCAAGGCACAGCTTCCAACCTAATCGATCAATTCTTGATACACTTCTCTGTTCACCCAGATCTACCAGTAACTGCATTCGTTGATAATGAGAATGTTCGATGTATGTAAGTAGGAGACAACCCAAGAGCATTCCAAAACATGTTGACCCACTGTACAGGCGGTCTGCACAACGACACATCCATAGTATAAAAGAAAATCGAGTAATTAGAACATAAAAACCTCCTCCTTTTTTATTATCCAAACCTTATTTTTTGTCTAATAGCTTTTTATTCCCACAGCTGTATTGTCATATAATATAATAAAGGATGACATATCGAATTCTGCAATTGACTTTAATGAGATAGATTTCAAGAATTTCAAATTACAATCGCAAAAACCAAGCCGTGAGTTATCAGCAGGTGGAGCAGCAAAGCCAAGAATAACCTATTCGATGTATGACTCACTGAATCTGTAACTTTCGGATGTTAGAGTCTGGGTCTGAGCTAATAGATTCACTAGTTTCCAGTTTTACTGGAAAAAGAAAGTAGGGCCCAAATGCTAAATCTAGCCAAATCACTAAATAACTGTGACCTTGAAGCTACTTTGTTTAGGATATCAAAGTTAAGACACGTCGCAGAGAAATTTGAAGGTATTTTATTTGAAGAGTATGAAACAAGATCTGATAAGATAAGATTGAATTGAATTAATTGACTCGCTTCNACTCGAGGAACCGGGTCGAGCTAAGAGTTCCAATGGAAATAGTCCCAATTTTCTACAAAGGAGCTGTAAGAAATTCCGGGCGTTAAAGTAAGTATTTTTCTTAGCTCCCTATATATTGAATTGACTGGATATTTTGAGTGTGGCAATTACCGACGCTAAGCTACCTTCAACTCAAAGGTAGACCACTAACTTATGAGGATATATGTCTGCATCTGTCCTCTACATTCTGCTTATGAATATTCGTAAAGACTCAGTGCTAATCTTAGCGAGTCCAAACTATCAGATTTGTATTATGGTAAGAAAGGAGATGAGCTATACTATAAAAATAGTGGGAGTTATTTGTAATACTGCCACTACGGGGGAGAAGATGGGTTATTTCTGCATGTGTCAGAGCCACCCTAGACTACACCGAGTGGACTTGCACACTAGACATACTTAACGCACCAGGAGCAAACCACCTGATACAACAAGCCAATGCAATAAAAAGAAGTACCTGGCAATGTCCTAAATTCCCCGACTGTTAATATGTAATAGTCCTACAGTCAACTGACAAACCAGAGGACAGAAAAACTAGCACCTCAATTTATTGAGTGAGTAATACTTTTTGATTGTATATTAATGGGGCCTCCCCGTTCAGGGCTCCCAGAAAGAGAGAAAATCCGTTTCATTGAACTTTTTGAATCTTCACATTTACTCTAGCCCATATACAAGTATCAACATTATGTATGTATGAAAAGTTCCCATAAGGGGCTCTCTATAGGGATTTCAATCTGATATAACAGTCAATAATATGGGTGGAGGAAAGTACAAGAAAATACAGAATTTACATGGTAATGAGTGTTACTATGGCAGTGGCATATGTTTTCTTTCTAGTAGGCTTGCACTCCCACGATGGAAGGGCTAGTAAAGGGGGTAGGGAATGCTCTACACATCCNGTACAATTTGAAAGGTCCCACGAAGTGACTTTTGCCGATATAGGGGAATGAGAAAGCTCGAAAAGGAAGGGGGATTTATTTTTTAGCAGGCAAAATCACTTAATCAATCAATGAGGTCAAAATATAAAAAAAAGAAAATAGAAAATTAACGATTAGCGAGCTATGATGATAGGCGAACTAGTTAACTTTGGCTTTTTTGTCTGCTTGCTCGCTTATCTCCATGATGCTTCCATAGTAATCAGAGTACCAACGAACTCGCCCAGAATCCAAACGACATTTTCAATTAATTCCATGATATAGATATTGCGATTTTTATACATAAAACCTGCTAAAAGTCGATCATAAGTTCTCAATATTCATACTGAAAAATCATAAATGTTATTGGCCGAAAGGTTCCACTGGAAGCAAAGTAATTTTTTTTACCATGAGATCACTAGCGTTATTAGACACACTTTTTTGACATTTAATTTGCCGCAAGAATTCTAGGTTAGCGCTTAGAGGCTAGATGAGCAGCCTTAATCTCCTTTTCTTTGTTCTTATACCACTGTTGAAATTCTGGATGAAGAATGCATTTACATTATTGGATTTATCTGTATCCTATTCTATTTATCCCTTCCAGAACCACATTGTGGTCATGCCATTTCCAGATGTGTCATACCAGTCTTTTTATAAACCTATTATGTNATAAAAAGAAGTGTAATGTTATGGATAGCCTTGCCTCATAACGCAATATTGCTTAAGCTACTAATGTAACTAGATTCACACAGTTGAAAGCCACACGCTTTTTTGTTCATACTAAATATACATTTCTTTATGTATTCTATTCCTTTATCTTGGTAGAGTAAACAGTAACTCATCAAATAAACACACTTAAATTCTTAGTAGTAGTACAGATAAACCTAATCGAACACATTATCTGAAAATGAAATATCAGCAGTGCTTCCCTGCCGAAAATCTATTTCAAGACATGTTTCATTTACATTTATGTATGTAATCTTAAAGCCTTTCAATTATCTAATCTAAGACAATTTTTCTATTTCCCTAGTATTGGTTCAATTGCAAAATACCTGTGTTTGAAGGAAAAACTGATAAACCTTTGTTCTAGCACAATGGCTTTCGATATAGTTCTATATATATTTATATACTTGGTACCTTTGCCGGGTACAATCCTTTCGATATTGACTTGATCTAATTTGGTAAATGCGAATATTGATTATATTATTTTTCTCAGTCCATTATAGAGGCATTGATTTAATGAGAAATGGAATAGCTCTTACTTTGCTCTAGAATCAGTTTCCCAAATGGCGAAGTTATTGTTTTCTGTATCTTGACATAGTACAAAATAACCCATCCCGGGTACTGCATGCTTAGGACTAAGTACTTTCCCTCCAAGATCCTTTACTTTAGATGAATAGTCGTCCACTGAACCTACATTGATATAATTAGTTATATGCTGCTCTGGCATTTGTCTTTTCATCAATCCCCCACCTAATGCTTTATTTCCTTTATCATCGACTGTTGACACAATCCAATAATCAATCGGCTGGTCTGTAGCTGCTGAAGTTAGCTGACTATCATTAGTACCTGAATATTTTTCAATTTTCCAACCAAATAAATTGTTATAAAACATCTTTGCCCTTTCAATATCGTCTGAAGGTATTTCAAAGTGAACTATTGTTGACAATTTCTTGTTTATTCATATTTCGTAGGTATGTAATAAAGTACATGGTCTACATTGTTATCACAGGGATTCACTTATTTTTGTACTAACCAAAGCGCGGCCTCACCATTGACATGAATATACTTATTGGGTAACTAGTCTTATTATTTTATTTACGATCCATAAATAGAGATATGCTTCTTTTGATTTCAAAATTCGATTCTTGGATCGGAAATGAATAATGACCGTACCCACCACCACCACCTGACGGTACGGTCACTTTCGCATCGTTTTTTGGGATGACACGGATAAGGCTGGGCTTCTAATTATCTGACAACTACAGCGAGCTAGTTACCAGTCGCGAGTATAATAATTTGATCGATTTTTTGAATAAACAGTTAACACAATGATAATACAAGTGACGTAAATTATTCACTCGTCGCCACAATTGAAGCTCATCATTCCACAAATGATCACTATCTTTTACCTCCACTAGCCTCATCAAATTGTCTTGGCATTGAGTACAAAGCTGTGACCCAATAGTCCTATGTACAAATTGTCGACGTATAGTATTATAATACTACTATTTACTATATAATATTTAGTATCATAATATTGCGTGGACAGGTTAAAGTTGACTAAATTTAATTGACGCTAGTCATGGTAATCTCAGAATATCTCTTCTGAACCTACCAAGCGCAGGATAACGTTCATAAAGTTTTATTCTATTTATTGAAAGTCCCCTNTTACGTTCATTAGGTGAAACGAAGTTGCTTTCCTGATGGTACGTTGTAGTGTTGCTGTCGAATATCAGCTTTCTACCCTTTTCAAATAGACGCTGTCCAAATTCT
>AF_2010_repII_A10DRAFT_1000037_pt1 | contig 11213 bp, 21 predicted proteins | sample AmaForrepliIIA10_FD_9534 | JGI IMG/M metagenome (IMG submission 9534) | reverse complement strand
GGCCCGCGTGGTGGTTCGCGGGCGGGTCGGCGGTCCATTCAGCAACGGAGGCCTACGATCGCTGGTCACTACTGGACCCGGCTCAGCGGGGCAAGTTCTCAATTGGACAGGCTTTTGGGGAGGCGTTCGAGGCAGAAGTGGCGGAGCTGGACGCGAAGTCGCCAGACCGTTCTACGTGGCGTCACGCGGGGCCCAAGACTGCCCCGGAGACATACGACCGGTGGATGAAGCTGGGTCCACTACTGGTCGGTAACTACATCACCTGGCGTCGGGCGCAGGACTACGTGATCTGGGAGGCCTTCGCGGACTCCCAGCAAAGCACGTTGGTGTCCGGCATCGAGATCGACCTCTCGTTCACCCCGCCGGGGTGCGATAGGGAGATCAAGGCCTACGCAGACCGAGTCTTCTTCAGCCCCGCACTCCAGCAGATCCACATCATTGACCTGAAGACCGGCACCCGTGGCCCCAGGGTGCCCCTTCAGTTCGGCGTCTATCGCGCCGGACTGGAAGCGAACTACGACGCCGTAGCAACGACGGGTGCCGCGTTCATGAACCGCGAGGGCGTCCTCGGCAAGGCCTTCGACCTTGCCCGCTACACCCCCGCCTACATCGGCAAGCTGTTCAGCAACCTGTCGAGGGCGGTGGACAACAACGTCTTCCCCGCGCACCACGGAAGCGGCTGCTTCCAGTGCGACGTGGGGGATGCCTGCTACGTCAACGGCGGTACGCAGGCGCATCTGTACGACCCGGACAGTCCCGCCTGCCCGCCGTTCTAGGAGGAGAGATGAGAAGGGATCCCATTCCCCGCTGGCTCTTGCTGACCTGCGTAGCCGCAGTGGCAGCAATCTTCACCCTCGCCGGGTGCAGCAGCTACAACGATCACCGGGGCAAGGGAGATGCCCCGGTCGAGAACCGTAAGGGCGACGACACTCCCGCCCAGGTCATCAACATGCCGGACGATTTCCGGAACATGGCGATCAAGTGCATCAAGGGCTCCGAGCCCTGGGCCTTCGTCAACACCACGACCGACGACGCCATGCTGATCCAGGACCCCGCCAAGTGCGGCGGCAAGGTGCTCACCGCGCCGCTCCAGGTCCGGCCGCCCATGCAAGTCACACAGGAGAACTGATCATGCCTGGCAAGACTTCCACCAAGGACAAGTCCATGGCGAAGTACCTCAAGGAGCGCTACATCGAGCGCACTACGGGCGCATGCCCCTGGGGCTGCGGGCGCCAGCTCGCCAACGGTGGCCAGCACTTGCTGGTCCACCTCAACACCTGCAAGGGGTCGTCCAAGAAGGCCCGGCGGTGAGTGGCAACCGGGTAGGGAAGACAGCCCTCCTGGGGGCAACCGTGTGGTACGGCTACCGCACCGCCGGACGGAAGGCCCTCTGATGCCTGCATGCTTCTGGTGCGGAAAACCCCTGGGCACCTGCGGGTGCCCACAGTGATCGGCTGGAAGGTGGCCACGTTCATTACGCTGGCCACCTTCGGCTTCATCATCGTGATGATTTGCCTGGCCTAGGAGAGATCTTGACCGACGAGAACACTGGTCCCGACGCCGAAGGCGTCGACTGGGGCGACATGACGCAGTCCGTGGCCGATGAGCTGGCTACCTACGCCCCCACTCCGGCGCCGGTGGGCTATCCGGAGTATCCGGCGCTGCCGGAGGCTCCTATCTCCATCAACTTCCGCCCCGGCGACAAGCCGCAGATCACGGTGCGCGGCCACTGTGCCGCCCAGATCACTGCGGCTCTTAATGATCTTGAAGCCAATGGCGTGTACGCGAACCTTGCGGCTGCCATGGCCTCTCTGAACGCCCAGGGCCCGCTCGGTGCGGGCCTGGGACCCGTGAGCCCTGCCGCGCCGCCACAGGCCGCGCCAGCCCCTCCGCAGAACCCTTTCCAGTCCCCCGGCCCCGCGCCCTTCGGCCCCAACATGACGGCGCCGACCGCCCCGGGTTACCAGGGACCTCCGCCGCAGCAGCAGTGGCAGCAGGCACCGCCCGCGAATGGTGGCTGGGGTGGTGGGGGTGGTGCACGGGGCAACGGCCCTGAGCCCCAGCCCGCAGGCTGGGGGCGTGTGACCGTGCCCTTCAACGACAAGGACCGCTTCAAGGGCCTGCGGGCGCAGGGCACTGAGACCGGTAACTACCTGCGCGGCAAGATCAAGTGGGGTGACAAGGGAGGGGTCTACTGGGTTGAGCCGTCCGTCATGGGCTGGCTGGCTCAGCAGGGTTTCCCTGTCACCCAGTGAGGGTGATCGTCACCGGCTCCCGGAAGTGGTCTGATCTCTGGATCATCACTGACGCGCTCTTGCGTGTGTACCGGAAGCACGGGGCGTTCTGTTTGGTGCATGGCGACTGTTCCACTGGCGCCGATCACTGGGCCCACCTCTGGTGGGAGCAGACGCATGAGATCACCAGCTGTACCGAGCAGCGCTTCCCAGCCAACTGGGAGCGTGGCAAAGTGGCTGGTCCCGAAAGGAACCGGCGCATGATCGAGGCGGGTGCTGATCTCGTGCTCGCCTTCCCGCTGCCAGAAGGCACCGGGACGCAACACACCATGCAGCTCGCCCGCGAGGCGGGCATCAGGGTGATCGAGTACAACACGCGAGGAGAGATCGTGGGCGACGAACACGAACCCATTGAGGACGGCGGCAACGAGCCCGAGGGTCAGGACCACTTCGAAGAGGAAGATGACGAGTGAGCTACATCCGCGCCAAGCTGGCTGAGATCGACGATCTCAAGGATCGTCGCGCGGTCGTCGTCAGCAACCTGGAAGAGCCGGACATCGACTTCAACCTGGACGACGAGATGCTGCGCTTCGTGCTGGCGCTCATCGCCAAGGTCGATGGGCTCGGCGAAGGCGAGGCACTGGTGGTCTGGAAGGACATCTTCTAGGTGCACCGGCTTTCCCGCCTGGTGAAGACGGGGACGGTGGGGCAAGAGCCCCTGCCGTCCCCGTTTGCATCCTGGACCGAGCGCGGTATGCGCATCCGGCGGTCCTCCGTCCACCTGTGGGCGGGGCCGTCCGGCAGCTACAAGACCATGGCCGTCCTCAACGCGATCATGAACATGCGCACGGACACGCTCATGTTCTCCACCGACTCCGACAGCACCACCATCGCCAGCCGCATGCTGGCGGTGATCACTAAGACGCCGATCGATTCCACGGAGGAATGGCTGCGGCCCACCTCCCCGCATCTGGAGCGGGCCTGCGAACTGCTGGCCGAGTACGACTTCGTGCGCTGGGACTTTGCACCCAATCCAACTCTGGACGATGTCTGGAATGGGACCTACGCCTACGCCACGGTCGAAGGGACGTGGCCCCAGCAGATCGTGATCGACATCGCCTCCGATGTAGGTCACACCTTCGGCAACGCGGACGAGTGGGGCATCCTCAAGGACTTGATGCGCCAGGGCAAGGTGCTCGCCCGCGAGACGGGCGCGGCCGTGCACCTGATCCACCACGTCTCGGACGCCTGGCGTCCTACCACCGAGCGCCCTGTCCCCTCACGAGGGGACGTACTTGGCAAGGTGTCCGCCATCCCCGTTCTGATGGTGAACTTTGCACCAGGCGAGAACGGAGAGATCCGTGCCAGCTGCGTCAAGAACCGCTTCGCCCAATGCGACCCTTCGGGGCGCACGTTCTTCCGGATGCGCGTGGATGCGCAGACCGGTTTTGTCGGCGACTGGGTCCCCAGTCTCGCCCGTGCATCCATGGATTGGTGGAAGGAGTCCAATGCCTAGGAAGAAGGACGGTTTCATCTGGGGTACGCCCCCAGGTCTGGAGCGCAGGCCTCATACCGATCACGGCCCTCTGGTCGCAGCCATGAAGAGCAAGCCCGGCCAGTGGGCGATGGTGGGCTCGGAGTACGCCTCACCCGCCAGCGCCAGCTCCATGGCCAACTCCATCCGTGTGGCTCTTTCGAGCACGTGGGCCCCCCGGGGCAGCTTCGAAGCCGTCTCGCGGAAGCAGGGCGCCAAGTACACCGTGTGGGCTCGGTACGTAGGAGAGCCGAGTGATGAGTGACCTGCACACACTGCCCCTGGTGGGGCACGACATGCTGGACTTCGGGCGCCCCAGTATCCGAGCCCGGGTGTTCAGCGCCACGGCGCACCACTGGTACTGGGAGTATCTGGACGCCGTCCACGGGGGTGCCGTGCTGCGACACGGCCCCTTCACCTCGCAGCCGGAGGCCTATGCCTCCGCCCGGCGGATGGTGGAGGCGCTGTGAACAAGCGAGCGCGCCTGACCAGGCGCATCCTGCGCGACCATCGCAAGGGACATGCCGTGCATCTGGAGATCGAAGCCAAGATGCCGCCGCACTTTGTCATGCACGGCTTCTGGCACTGCACCCACTGCACGTGGGTCTCTCGGTTCATCCATGTAAGGGTGCCCCGTGCCTACCGCTAACGCCCGCAAGGGCGCAGAGACCGAACGCATGGTCGCCAAGTACCTGCGGGAAGAGGGTTTCCCGCAGGCCGACCGGCGCCTCCGTGAGGGACGCACAGATGATCAGGGGGACATTGACGGCGTCCCCTACACCGTGATCCAAGTCAAGTACGTGGCCAAGCCTGCGATGCAGGCGTGGGTCACGGACACGCTGAAGCAGCGGGACGAAGCAGGTGTCCCGCTCTGCATGCTGGTGGTGCGGGTCAAGGGGGTGGCCGTGGGCAAGTGGAGCGCCTATATGCCGTCGTCCTACTTCATCGCCTCGTTTGAGGACTTCGACGGCAACCTTCTGGGCAACTCCGTGGGTGAGCGAGAGGCGTGGACATGGATGCGTATGGACCTACGTCTCGCCGTTCACGCACTCAAGCGGATGACGATGGCCCTGCGTGGCCCATCGAGCCTGTCCTGGAGCACTACGGGGTGAACGTCTCCGGACGAGACCAGGGCACTGGTCTCTGTCCGGTACACGGTGAAGGGCATCCCTCCTTCACCTACAGCCTGACCAAGGGAGTGTTCTTCTGCTTCGCCTGCGACGCCAAGGGCACGGCCATCAACCTGATCATGGCAATGGAGAGCTGCGACCGTGCGTCTGCCATCAAGCGAGCAGAAGATGTTCTTCGAGCAAGCGGCCACGCAGTACCAGAACGATCTCTCCACCGATACAGCCGCCCAGGCGTATCTGAGAAGCCGAGGGATCGGTCCCGAGATCGCCGCTACGTTCCGCCTGGGCGTGTTGCGTAGGCCGCTGGTCGGCCACGAGTCCTTCGCGGGACGGCTCTCCATCCCCTACACCACCCCGTCCGGGGTGGTGACCTTCACCTTCCGGTGCCTGGAGAGCCACGTCTGCAAGGACGTGGACTGTCGCAAGTACATGGCGCCGGAAGGGATGGAGCGCACGCTCTACAACGTCAGCGACTTCCGTCTCCCCTCGCAGGCGATCTACGTCTGCGAGGGGGAGATCGACACGCTGACGCTCTCCGCGTGCGGCTACGCCGCCATCGGGGTGCCCGGGGTGAGCCAGTGGAAAGACCACTTCACCCGCTGCTTCGCCGACTACATCGACGGCGGACAGGTTCTCTGTGTCGCCGACGGGGACAGTGCAGGCCGCAAGCTGGCCCGCTTCCTCTCCGGCGAACTCAAGTCCCGCACCATCCGTCCTCCCGCCGGGCAGGACGTGAATTCGATCTATGCCCAAGGAGGGATCAATGCCATCCGAACCTGGCTCGCTGGCTGACTGGCGAGCGTTCTTCAAGCCCGAGGAGGGCTTGAGCCCCGCCCTGACCAAGGGCGAGGAAGACTGTGTCGACAACGGTGAGCCCTACTGCTTCAAGTGCGGCAAGCCTTCGTCCAGCTTCGGTGAGTACGCCAGTGCTGTGGAGGAGGACGGCCCCTTCGAGGGGGGCGAGTTCGGGGGCGATGCGCACGACTCCATCGCCGCCTACGTGCGGCGCGAGGAGGGGACCTACAACCCCGAGACCAACCGCTTCGCCTGCGACCAGTGCTACATCGACATCGGTATGCCGGTCGGAGAGCCCGGCAACGCCTATGGCTGGAAGGCGCCATGACCTGCCCTACGTGCAACGGCTGCCGGGAAACCGTCGTCGTGCGCGTCACCATCGACCCCGTCAGTGGGCGTGAGCTGTACGAACACCACGCCGAAACGTGCAGCACCTGCAACGGCAGGGGGGAAGTGGAATGAACATCTTCAGGCCCAAGAAATGCCCGGCCTGCGGGCAGCCCAAGCCGTGCTGGTGCCCTTCTCTGGACGGCTGCCCCATCTGCGGTGACCCCTACCCCTGTCTGAAGCACGGAAGGTCGACATGAAGCACAACCTGCGGCGCATCCTGCGCCTGACGGAGGCCCGCACCTTCACGATGCGGGCCATCCGCGCCTGGCGGCAGCTACTGCCGGACTGGACGCCCACCCTGGACGCCCTGCGGGAGCTGGACACACGGCCCCACGAGCACGTGGCGGCCGTCCGTATCGTCTCCGAGGGCTGGGAGGCCACTGACGCCCGGTGGGACGTCCTGCTGGCCCTGCTGGAGTGGGAACGGCGCGATGAGCGGCGACTCCAGGACGCTGCGAACCTCCTCTCCGAGACGGGTCGGGACCCGTGGGAGGAATACGAGGGCTTCGAGTGGGACGAGAAGAACCCTCCGCCCTACGACGACGGGGACTATGACGTCCACGGGCGCCTCTCCAGCGTCACCCCTCTGCCGAGCGTGCTGTTTGGCGAGGAGACGCACGGGGATCCAGACGAGCCCAACGAGCCACTGCGCCGGGCAGCGGAGCGTGCCCGCGCCGTCATCATCCCGTTCAAGGTGGTCACCAAACACGGTCAGGTGCTGCACTCTGGCGAGACCACCGTGGAGACGCCGCTGAAGGCGTCGTTCCTGGACCGGCTAACGCCGGTCAAGCACCTACGAGAGAAGGATCATGGCTAACCCCCTAGGCGTCGTCTTCAGCCTGGCCGACGGCAGCACCCACGAGATGTGGGTGCCCGGCGGATTCGCCTTCGTGCTCGTCAACGGAGGCATCCTGGTACAGCATGAAGAGCACATGGCCACGACCCTTGTGAGCGTGCGCCCCCTGCGAGGAGAGAGCAATGCCGATCAAGTTCACGAACACGGCGAAGGCGCTGAAGATCGAGTGGACGACGGAGGACGGGAGCGAGACGGCGTCGTTCTCGGTACCGAAGCAGGTACCGGAGACGGACCAGGTGAAGGCGCTGCTGAAGGCAGTGGGGTTCCTGGGGGCGAGGACGGGCGTGGTGCCCACCCTAGTGAGTGGTGCTCCGCCTGCGCAGAGAGCTACCCCGGAGTCTGCGATGAGCACTATGTCGACAGCCCCGACACCCGACCCTGGCCCACCTACCGGAGCCCGGGTCCAGATGATGCCCCCGGCGTCACTGTCTGACCGTCCTGCGGGCGGTACGCCGCCTAGCAACGTCCAGTTCTGGGAGTCCATGCCGACCATCCAGGTCCCCGGCGAGTTGGCCGGTGGACCGATGGGCTGGGAAATGATGCCGGAGGGCGACGACTGATGAACCAGAACATGATCGGCTTTACGCAGGAGTACTACACGCTCCAGAACGCAGACGGCCACGACCTGGCGATCTCGCAGGGACCGAACTTCTTCCTCACGGAGGACATCGCCGCGCAGGTCGCCAGTGACGTCTGCTACGAACTGCGGGACGTCGTCCTGATCCGCAAGCACGTGGACACCGTGGTGCGTGCCTTTCGTGCTTCTGTAGGCGTAGAGGAGGTCAAGGACACGTCCGCGACCACCTCGGACGTGGCATCCTGATCTCGGTTGGCGACCTTCTCTCCTCCAACCACTGAACCCCCGCCAGTGCCGATCTGCCCGGTCCCTCTGGCGGGGGTTCGCTTTACTGCTGGCGCTGGTTCAGCGCCTCGTTGACGGCGTCCTTGATCTTCTGGGTCAGGACGCCGTTGGTCTGCTCGGTGATCTGATCCAGCTTCTGGTCCTGCTGGGACAGATGTCCCACCACGAACAGGGCCGAGAGGATCGGCGAGAACAGGGACACGAAGACCGTCACGTCCTTGTCCTTCAGCGTGAGCACCACCACGCAGAGCGCCACGACGGCGAGCGTCCCGAACTGAAGCAGCGTGACCTTCATTCGTCCTCCGTGAGAGTCCAGGGTCTGAGGGCATCGATCTGTTCGGCGGTTGCCAGATCGATGATGCCCGTCACGGGGAGCCCGAAGAGGTGCTGTAGGCCCCGCAGAGCGCTTCGCGTACTGGCGTCCATCTCTCCGCTAGGGGTGACCCGTAGCGCGCGCTGAGCGACGCGCACGGCGTCCCTCTCAGCCTCGTTGGCAGGCTCAATGATGTCCCGCTCGAACCAATCGGGCTTCACGTCTTCTGCGCCCCGCACTTGTTGCAGGTGCTGGAAGTGTTCGGGTTCGTCTGCCCGCACCACGTGCACGTCCAGTAGCCCATTACTGACCCTCCCCACACGGCCAGTGCCAGGTGTCCTGGGTCTTGTCCTCGCTGTGATCCGCATGCCAGTCCTGGAAGGCTTCGTGAGGTATGTGGACGCGGAGCGTCGCAGCATCCGAGAAGGGGTCGGTCTCCATCACGATGGAGGCCCGGCAACGGATCTTCTCGCTGTCCCAGAAGTGGACGATGTCCCCCACCTCGGGAGCGCGGCTCTCCCGCGCCTGCCGCTTGATGCGGGCGTAGTTGATGTAGGCGCTGTCCGCCTGCACTACTGGCTTGTCGGTGACATGGACTTCCTGCGTGCTATCGGCGATCTTTGCCAGACCCTCATACCCAGCCTGGATCACCGCCAGCCCGTCCATGTACTCCTTCGACGGGCGCTTGGGCGTCCCGTCGTCATTCCACAGATCCGGGTCCAGGATCTCCATGTCCCTCCTCCTTGTGGCAGCGACAACGGCACGGCGCCCCACAGAACTTGCACTCTGCGGGGCGCTTGGGTCCGGCCTGTCCCTGCGTGTTTTTGCAGTACTCATGCTCACCGTGTCGACAGCTGGTCGACAGGTAACGATGCCTACGAAACCACATCCGCGATGGTCCTTAGCTGGACGGTGAGATAGCCACCGTAGCCGTTGGAGTTGTACGCAGGCTGCGCCGACTGCTTGAACTCGTAGTCGTCCACGACGCACGTATAGGAGCGATTCAGGTTCATGTCCTGGAAGGTGACGCTGTCACCCTTCTGGGCCAGTGCCTCGAATGCTTCCAGGCGGTCGAGGGTGCGACCCTCGAAGCCGTCCCACTGGCCGTTGTTGTCCTTCTCGCGGTCGAAGCACATCAGCGGCACCACGAAGACCCGCTGACGGATGGCGCCCGGGAGCACCTTGAACTGCCAGCCGTTGACCTCCGGCCCGGTCGCCGTGTTGATGGACGAGCGGGAGAAGTCCAGCCGGAGCTGGACCCACTCCACTGCCGTGGTCGGCACCGGCAGGGCGATGTCCGTGATGCTCAGGCCGGAGCCTTCCACCACCGACATGACGGAGGTGGTAGCGCCAGCAGGCTCCGTGATCGAGGCGACCAGGGTGCCCGCGTAGGCCAGCGGCATTCTGACCGTGAGGAACTTGAAGAGTTTGGGCTCCAGCGTGTTGAAGCGGATGCGGCCGGTGTTGAAGTACCCGGTCGACTCCAGCAGCGTGGCCGACTCCAGGTAGGCCCCCTGGCCCACCTGACCGATCACCATGCGGTCGGACGTGCCGAAGTTCGTCACGCCCGTGACGGCGCCCGTCAGGTGCGTTTGCAGATCCGTTGCGTACGCGAAGCGGAGCGAAGAGGTCACGCCGTTGTCGTAGATCGGCTGGCTCAGGTCCACGCGGTACAGGCCGGAGAAGTTGTCGATGCCGTTGGTTGCACCCACAAAGAAGAACCGGTCGTAGGCACCGATGGCGCGGACCCCGTTGGTGTTGGTCACCAGCAGGGGCCCGTACTGAATGTCGCCGTTGTCATCGATCTCGCCAACCCGGAAACCACGGTTGGTGCCGATGCCGATGAAGTTGCCGAGGTAGACGTACATCGCATTGACGACCTCGCCCAGCGGGAGCTGGCAGGCTTGCGTACCGCCGGAGGCCAGGGTCGGCACATTGCCGCTGGTGTCCAGGACCATCTTGTAGATCTGGCTCTGGTTGCCCGCGAAGCCGGACACGTAGATGGCGTTCGTACCCTCCGCGAACGCGGTGAACGTGAAGCTGGTGTTGAGGTGCGTGAACTTGGCCGTCGGCAGCGCAGGGCCCGTGCCGGACAGCTCATAGACCTTGTTGTCCACGGCCGCCATGAGACGGCCCTTGACCCACCCGAGCGCCACGTTGGCGCTGCCGGTGTTCCAGATCTTGGCCCCGGCCCCCGTGCCAGTGCCCGACCAGATGCCGACCGAATCGGCCGCGTAGTACTTCGTGCCGTCGCCCACCAGGGCGACGATGGTGTTGGCGCCACCCCACGTCACCGTGGTGGTGGTGGTGCCGTCGTCCGACTTGAGGTTGGTCGAGTAGGCCGAATAGAAGCTGTTGACGCCCGCGTTGACCCAGCCCCAGACGTAGTGGTTGAGGCCGGAGGCGTCTGCCACACGCTGCGAAGTTGAGCGCAGGAGCGTCAACTTCCCGTTCACCCACGGATTCAGGCCCACGCTGTGGCCGTACTGGATCGTGTGCCGGTTCTGGAGGTTGGCCTGCGAGACCTGGTCAGGGTCCTGGTAGAGGATGCCCTCGCCGCCGATAAAGGTGGACTGCGAGCGCAGCCACCAGTTCGCGAGCGACTGCTCGCCCGGCTCCTTGGCGTTGTCGAACTGGTCCTTGCGCACGGGCGCCAGCCCGCGCGTATAGGGTCGGTCGTCCGAGTAGGCGGACATGAAGAGCTGGCCACCGATGGCCACGTCATAGGCCGCCTGGCCGCCGGTGACCGTGACGGAGCCGCCCGAGACCGAGCGGCCGAGGGGGAACGGTAGGCGGGAGACGATATCCATCAGGCCACCCGGGTCAGGCGAATCCAGCTATAGATCTTCAGGACAGTGGCCGTACCGGAGCTGTTGGCCTGTGCCCACTGAACCGACAGGTTGCCCGGCGTAGCGCCGTTCTCCAGCATGCCCTTACAGATGTACCCGATGGCGGGGTTCGTGCCGGAGGAGACCACCGAGACACCGTAGGAGCGCGTGTTCGCCGCACCGATGACGGTGGCAATGGTGCGAACCGAGTCCGGGTCGGCCGTCGAGGTGGTGGAAGGAGCGTCCACGGTCCACCATCCCGCCGCGCCCG
>AF_2010_repII_A10DRAFT_1000033_pt1 | contig 11727 bp, 16 predicted proteins | sample AmaForrepliIIA10_FD_9534 | JGI IMG/M metagenome (IMG submission 9534) | reverse complement strand
TTATCTTTAACAGTGCCCTGACTTAGAGGAAAACCCATATGTGGACATCTATTATCCACTGCATAAACTTTGGAATTGTGATAGAAAAGAGCAACTGTATGCTTTTGGATTTGCATTGATAAGCATCCACCAGTGGCTTCTCGTATATCAGATAGATTCGCAGCAAATACGTAATTGTCTTGCCGATTCTTTGAGATAGTGGCCACGCTTATTAATCACTAATAGATAATATAGTACAAGCATAAAGTGTTTTGTTATTCCATTTATCGTATTATGTTTAAACATATTTCTTTCTGTTCTCTAAGGTAGAGTCACTTAATTGATTGCAATGATATTTGGTAGGTACTGTTCGCTTGGCAGAATAAGGAATATCCAACTCTATGACAACTTATCTTATGATGAGAGGCTAAATTTAATCAAATCACAATTCAGAGAATCACTAGGCAAAAGGTCATAGTAAGGTAAAAATCAATTAGTGTGCATAATTGATTATGAATAGAATGACATTTGCGTGTCTGGCTGGTGTAGCTGCGGCGTGTGGGCTGGCTGCTTGGTCTACAATAAGCTGGTATAAGGGCAGAGGATCACGAGATGAAAAGCGGGTCAGGAAGGTTGCTGAGCAACAAGAATATAACAAGGCCATAGCAAAACAATTAGCCTAGACAAGCGTAGGAATTCCTTGTAGAGAAAAAGAAACTATCTATCACATCGTAGTATATCTCAGACTGTCAACTGCGTTTGAAACCCAGCAAACAGGTTGTAATAGGTCTGCACACCTTTTGTAACTCCTTGCTAGGGAGGGTTACTGAATACATCAAACCTAGTTATAGTGGAGATTCCAAAAATTCTTGGAAGAATTGTTTTGGGAGCAACGCCGTTGTAATGAGTGACTACCCGTAGTATATTGCTGCTAGCTAGGAAATTGCCGATCTCTTGGAAAAAGGAAACTAGTACGATATGTGAGACGACATGGTGAGAATGGAGAAGCAAACTCGCTAAAATGTATTATGAAATTACAATTTTATATTATAACAGGAAAATTAGGTGCCAGCAAATTCACAGTTTAATTTTGGTTTGAAAGGGCATCTGCCAGAAGCTTTTGCTGCTTATATTTTATATCCAAATACTATCTCAGCGGGTTCTACTGCGGTCTCTTTTCTATGTCATTAACATATCTCATTCTACGATCACAATCAGGATAGAATATTTCATTCTCCGAAAGACAATCATTGATTTTAGCTGCAGTTCTTCTAGCTATTCCATACCAACTCCTTCTGCTAACACCCGCTACCGTAACCCTAATTACAAAAATGATGATTTGAACCATCCTAAGGCATCTCAAAATATAAAATTTCTCTTCCGTTTTTCAACCATACGCGAGCTCAAGATAATACAACACTTTAGAGGAGCATAGGATGGATGGTTATATTTTAGTGCAGCTGAGGACAGCAAATTACTTTCCAATATTCTTAATCAACCACACTATTATTTATCAAGCTTGTAATTGTTTGTCTCGATTATTGAGCAACCGTAATTGGTTGTTCTTCTGACTTTTCGAACTCCGGTTCTTCCACATCGATAGGCTTTTTCGTCCTTAACTTATCCTTGATTTCATAATCTATGAAATCGCACATATATTTTCTCATCGCTTGCTAGTTTAAAACCATTTCTAGATAGACACAGAGAATATTCAGCGAGAGAATTATTAGTTTTTGAAAGTGGATCATATTTAGTGGTTTGGCGTCCCTAAAGATTTTAAATGAGAAGACTAGGGCTATTTTTCCTCCTTCCGGTATGCGAGGCTTTAATGTTGGATGTTAATACTCGCTGACCCAAGACTCTTCCATAAACCCATTTTTTGGCCTCATCAGAATCATAATATCTGAATTTTCAAAATTGCGGATAGATCAAAAGAAATATGGAGAACTACTGTTGATTGCTTTGGGATAAATCAACCGGCAGTTCCAGTCGTTGGTGCTGTTGATGTCGAGTTCGAGCTTATGGTTTTTGGTGCAACTTCCAAGGCAATAATGTGACCGTTGTAAAGCATCTCGTATAAGAGGCCTGCATAGCCTAGAGTCATGAGTATGCCAGACGACATCGCTGGGAAGTAATCTGAGGCCGCTAATACTTTGCCCGACGCGGCGTTTCACCACAGGATCTGTTCCGTGTAAGTGAAGCCTTGAGCCTTTAGTGCTTGCAGTCACTAAAATCACTAAAGTAATAAGTTAGTAAGTTAGTAAGTTAGTTTAGTCAACAACCTTTGGTGTATCTATCATCCTTTTGGCAAACACATGCGATCGATCAATTTATGACGGGTCGTCAGGTTTGATCATCACATCTAACCAATATGAAATAAAGCCATCTGTCATTTTTCGGCCCAAAAGAATAGTATCGACAGGTTCGGTCAGTTCGAATACATAATCTTTGAGTTGTCATCCCAGTTCCAAACCATCCAATCCATTTCACCATTGGGCCCTGCAATGAAGCTGTCAACTGACATTTGCACCATTAGTTTTAGTTTCCTCAAGAACTTCTATCTCCCCTCGTATGCCATCCTCAATAGCTGTATGTCGATTTTCTTCATCTGAAGCATTGCCGCCATGACTCTTTCGGATTTCATTATGTCTTTATCTTGTATCATCTCGCCCAAGACATTAGGAACGATCTGCCATGATACGCCAAACTTGTCTATCAACCATCCGCACTGATCTTCTTTTCCGCCCTCGGAAAGCCTATTCCAAAAGTCATCTACTTCTTCCTGTGTATCGCAGTTCACTAAAAATGATACGGCTGGTGAGAATTTGAAAACTGGACCGCCGTTTAACGCCATAAATAATTGTCCTTCAAGCTCAAACCTCACGATCATTACTGTTCCCTTAGGTCTTCCAGAGGCCACTGCCGCTGATTTTCCGTAATACGCAGTATCTATAATTTTTTGAGTTTTTGAAAATAGAAGTGTAAAATTTAGCTGCTTCTTCAGCATCGTGATCGAACCACAAAAACGACGTAATTTTTTGTACGATTGTTTTGGTCATTTGTTGTCCTGTAGCTGATATAATATAAAAGACATTACTCTCCAAGGGGAGATTATTAGGATGGATTCCATGTTAGCACAGGTGGAATTTGCAAAGTATTTAACAGGNAGTTCTTACCCGCAACCTCAGATACAGGGCCAACTTTCTTTACAATCCAAATCAAGTCACTGCATGTCTCAATCGTGTTTTTGTAGATAGGGATGGTAACGTTGGCATTACTCCAGATAGACTAAGGACTTTGATATTCATATTTCTTATGTAGACAACTCCATAGTTTTTGTCTAACAGCTTCTGTGAAGGCTGTGAAAGCATTACAGTATATTAATTCCATAATTAAGTCAAATAAGGTTTTATTACAAAGATACTATGCGCCCAATTTCCTTTAATTTTCGCTCATGATAGTTATTTTTGGATTATCATTCTACATATTCCTTCAGGTTGTATCGGCTAGTATTTCCTATATCTTACACTGCCTTCACAACCTTTCACTGCCTTGTGATGGTTATCCTCTCTTCAATCCAAACATCAGACCAGGCATGAATCCAAAGACTCCGGTTACAGGTAAACCTGTTGCCTCCTGTACTGAATGTGCTGCAAATTGTGATGCTGTATTATTTAGCGCATGAATAGCCTGTCTCGCAACATTTGCTTATGTTGCCTTAGTTGCATTCTCCATTTCTATCCATTTTACAACTATCCATAATGTGTATGATAGATATGGGGGACCAACCCCAAACAATCCAATAACTATTGCTGCCAATTTCATAACTTTCTTAATGGCATATCCTGCTGCATGCACCAAATAGGAATCTACCACCTGTTGAAAATGCAAGGTTCTCTATTGACAAATAAAAGATTTACACTCCTTAGTCTTGCGACAATAATTCTGTGCACTAGTCTTTGTATTTTGTTTATTCATACCAGACTTGAGCGATGCTAAGCTTTAGCTTTTGTGGTGAGAAAAACCAGACCTCCTAACAGCAGCTTTCAGGTGGAAATAGATTCCTCCTTTTGTATTGGATACACTTCATCAACTTTATTCACTAGTTCAATTTTGATTAGTTAGAGTACGGTTTGGATCCCTTTAGCTATGAAGTAGACCTGATAACTATACCTCTATTCTTGGTAGCTGAACCAGCAGCATTAACCAGGTTAATTTCGATAGCAATGGGAGCTTGTCTAGACCTAGAAATGGTCGTTCTTCTCTCCCGGTCTAGAGGGTCGTCTAGAAAACTTGCAAGTTTGTCCTCAATAGACCTAGTGATAGATTATGATTTCATTCTCATACATTTGGTTAATGTGCTCTGCCCAGAATTACAAATGTATAGGCTTTATAATACCTTCATTCCTCTCGTATTACTGCATTTCACTTCTGTTTCATGGGTTCTATTAAAGTACGATGAGGATAATTTAGTTAGTGGTATTGATCATTTTCTAAAATAAGTTACTCTTAATTATGGATTGGGATTAAATTAGAGCCACAATTACAGTCATACGGTTTATATGACAGAATACATTCTTAATTGATAATCTAGGGATTTTGTCGGATTATATGTAGTGTTTCTTCAGAACAATGTTAGTACAAAATGTGTCAATATATTAAAATAAACAAATCCAGTGTATTTTAATTGTGAAATACAGAAGTAGAACAGAAATCGTAGCGATGATCCTAGAGGCAGCGAACGGTGGCGCAACCAAGACGAAAATTATGTACAAAGCTTTTCTTAGTTATGCACAGTTGCGGGAGTATCTTTCAGTACTGATCGAGAACAACCTGCTAGAATACCTAGAAGGGTCCCAAACTTACAAAACCACGGAGAAGGGGCTAAACTTCCTGAAGATGCATAACGAAATTGGAGAACTTTTACAAACTTCAACAAATCAAGGAAAATAGGTAGATAGATAAATAGGAAAATAGGTAGATAGATAAATAGATAGATTAAACCTTCTTCTTTTTCTCCTTTTGCTTTCACTATTAAGAATTATTAATCGCTCTGAATTACTTGGTTAATCCAGCTTGAATCCGNGTCAGATTCTAATTTGGGTTTAATTGTTCTCGATATTTCTTTGTCTTCGCCATGTGTTCCGGTTTTAGTATGATCGTCACTCTCCGAATCTCCAAGCTGTGGTGTCGATATAGTTAGCGTGGATCCTTGTTGTTGAGATGATTCCTCTACGGTTGGCTTCGAGTTTAGTGTGAGCATGTCATTCTGAAGCTTAGGCGTTAAAACAACATTCTCCAGGGTTTGCTGTGCGAGTCGACTCTTGACATTGTTGATTTCAGATTTTTCTCTACCAGTATGCTCTAACAATTCATTAGTATACGTATTAATTTGCTGGTATGCTTCCTCCGTTATTTCGTTGCTTCTGAACTGTAATTTCGCATCAAACAACACCGCTTTTATGCTTTTGTTTTCCGTATCTAATTCGTTCAATCTTGTTTGTAACTTCTCACCAATGGATTTTTCAATCTCACCAAGGTCACGGAGTCTCTTTTCATATTTGAAGTAAACCAATTCTGCGTCCTCCTTCATCAGATCATTTTCTGCAACAATATCCTGTAACCCCTTTATTCGTTGCAAAGTTAGATTTTTCTGTCTCAATAGTTTTTGCGCGTCCAATCTCCACTTCGGAATGTAGATTACATATTCTCCTTGAACTAAAAGCTGTTCATAAGGTAGCTGCTTCATACCAGTTGAACCACAATCAACACCTATAGACTCAATTGAGCCATCAGTATCTGTTAATATCCCTACTACCTTTCCAATTAATGTACCATACATATCTTTGACTTGTTTGCCCACGAATTCGAGCTTGAGTTCGCTCATGTAAAACATTTTGTAAGTACATTTAATGCTGATGATGTCAAAATTATTGTATTATTTAGTAAGCCCAATTTGCCTGAAAGTCAAAATAGACTAACAAAACCGATTGTTGACTTTCAAAAAAATCAACTTCAATGGTCCAAGGTTGGTAATTATTTCACATCCTATAATTTGGACAAAATTATTTTAATTGGAATAAAAGCGANGATGAGTCTCATGTACGTAAAACAATACGATGTAGTAGAACATAGAACATGTAGATCCACTGAAANCACATTTCGAATGCAAAATGATGAACTCAATACAAGGAACGAAGTGGCTTAGAACAGACATTCACACATGCTTACATACATACGTACATAAATATAACGAGATCTTATATACAATTTAATTACCATGGGCGATGGTAAATTATGTGAGTCAGTTTTCAGAAAGATAACCCCCTTTTGGTTGGCTATATTTCAGCAATAATAGGGGCTTTGCTTTTTGGGTCAGTTTCTACGATTGCAAAGCCAATTGTCTCAAATGTAAACCCTCTAATACTTGCCTCTTTTGTGTATTTGATCTCCGGTCTAGCCATAACCCCGGTTGCAAAACATGTGAAGTATCCTATCAAAGGTAATGATCTGATCCTGTTATTGATCACATCGATTTGTGGTGCGGCGATTGCACCGGCCATGTTCTTCATAGGTCTTAAATTGACAACAGCTGCAGATAGTTCTCTTTTATCAATTGGCGAAATAATTTTTTCAATAATCTTGGCGTTATCAGTATTCGGAGAAAAGACGAATTGGATCGGATATATTGCAATAGCATTGGTGCTAGCTTCAGTAATCATTGTATCAACGAATCTACAATTTGATAATTTATTACTGAAATTAAATACTGGAAATCTGCTTATTATTGGAGCTACATTATTTTGGGGTTTGGATAACAATATTAGTAGAATACTAAGTCACCGGATAGACATTACAAAAATTATTCAGCTCAAATCCATCATAGGCGGACTAATCCTTTTGGTTTTGACTTTTTTAATGGACATCCCGCTAAATATTAGTTTGATGCAAATACCCTCNATACTACTTCTTGGGATTGTTGGGTTTGCTGCATCGCTATATTTCTTCTTGCATGGATTAAATAAGATTGGCACAACTAATACTCTACTAATACTTTCACTTTCGTCGGTCTTTGGTCTAGTTCTCGCCTCAGTAGTCTTACATGAACAGATTTCTACAATCCAAATAATTGCTGGTGGGATTATGTTGTTTGGTATATATTTAGTAAGTCAAGCTAATACCTACTTTGTCAAGACCAAAAAGCAACCTGTTCCTGATTGACATCCTATAGTTAACCAAAGTAAAACAAGAATTCATTTTTTAAAAAATAGATGAATTGATTCATATTCGATCGTTTTGTAATTCAAGCTGCTTTGTAATTTTTCGGCTGGATTTCCAATATCAATATGAGTTACCGGTTTCAGAAATGATTTTCTGACAAGACGACATGCGTTAAGCAGACTTTCTTGGCCTCGCTTTTGTAATGATTCAAGCACTTCATCAGGAATAGGATCTGCCATTCCACTTGGTTCCTGAACTACTAACGCTATATGTATCTCTGTATCGGTATCATCATTTAAGCTAATAGCTCGTTGTAGCACACGTTCAGATTGTTCAGATCCGTCATATCATACCAATATTTTTTGTGCAAACAAATTCCTCATTTAATTAATCATAGAGTGGTAACTAAAAGCATATACATGTTATTTGGTGCTGTTGTATTGGATGCAAAATATATATTGCATCCAGGGTTATCCAAAACATATTATCAAACAATAGACCAGTACTACCTGTGAGAATTATTGTGCCTATTTTTGATCATCGAAGATAGTTGTTCGAAGATACCTATGAGTAATCCTTAGCAATAACCCATTCCTATAGTTAATAGAACTAAAATGGAGAATAAAATAACCGCAATTTTGTCTGATTATGACGGAACATTGTCTCCCATGAATTTGGTAAAGAATAAGGATGCTACAATACCAATGGAATTAGAAGATGTACTTTGGGAAGTTTCCAAAAGAATACCTGTTTGCATTATATCAAGTAAGGATTACCATTTTCTTCGTCCAAGAACAAAATTTGCCAAAATTCTTTCATGTATTCTAGGTATTGAAACCCTTACTCTTACAATTCGAAACGAAGGATTAATGAAGTGTGAAAATATCAAATCTACTAGCCTGAATGCTGGATGTAACACGAGTTTGTGTGGTATTGAAGATAAGCATCTCATGTTGTATGATAGCAAAACCTTACAAACTAATTCTGATTTATTGGTCGGTTTGGCAGATAGTGTATCATTAAAGTATAAAGATATAATGGTTGAACGAAAATTTACCAGCGACAAACGGATCTTAGCAGGAATCACATTTGACTATAGACACACAGAAAACTGGAGTTCATATAAAAATAACTTGGAACCATTTCTTAAACAAATGATTCAGGACAGTCGATCATGTTCACCATCAACAGGATCGGAACAGCTCAACCTTCAGACTTATGCTTTACATCCTTTCCTGGATGTTTATATCACTAAATGCGACAAGGGGATGGCGTTTGATTACGTGACTTACAAGATTTCCACATTGGCAGGAAAAAGAAATAGAAAAGGACCACAAAAGGTGATGTACCTTGGAGACTCTGAGAATGATAACCCGGCATTTATTAAAGCTAATATTTCTGTGGGTATAAGATCTGATGAGAGACTTAACCCGAAGTTATTTTGTAGAACAGTTGTAAAATTCGATCAGTTATCAATATTTCTAAAAAGATTGATGGACAATGACTTTGTTTTTTCAGATGGTATCCTCCCAACTAATTGAAAAAGAACTTAAATGTGTATACTAATAATAATCCGATTATGCCGCTTTGTCTCACAAGGATATCTCTTTCATCCAGTCTGATTGATTCATATCTATCTCACATGGCGCAATTGTCTCTCTATCTGCTAACGGCTTTTCTCATAAGTCACGCCTTTCCTTCTTTATGTGTTGGCGTAAGTATCGATATTAATTCTGGAACAAATTTGCCCATACTTTGATGTAGCCCAAGCGTAACGACCTGTGTGACATGTGACCGAAGGTTCCGCCGCTTACTCTACCGTCTTTGAACTAAAGATCTTGTAGCAGCGCTAGACTGGTTGTCTTTATTCTCCAAATATCTTAAGTACNTTCACCCTGAGTAGTAAGAGTAACATTATACGTCAATCTTCTATTATTATTCCTCAGCCTTTGCGATATTCTATTTTGCGACCAATCCGCTGAGCTTGTCTATCTGCTGGTTCCATCCCTCTGTCATTCCCTGAAGTGCGGCAGGAGCCTTTGGACCTCGTGCCTTTGTGATCACCAAGTGCAAATTCATTTTTGTCTTGCCACCAAGATCCTTAAAATCAACACTGACTTCGTGCTCAATGAATGTGTCGCTGCCTCTATCCGCATCGTCTAATGCACCACCAACAAATACCAGCCTACTTTGCGGTATCACCTCTTTAAACGTCCCGTTCATAGGCCACTTCATCCCTTCGGAAGGGCCAAGCTCCTTCCCGGCAAGCATTACTATGTAGATCTTACCACCTGGCCTTGCATCCCACTCACAGATTGGATTTGTTACGCCTCTCGGACCCCACCATTTCTGTAGTAACTTTTGATCGGTCCAAGCTTTCCATACAAGATCCCTTGGCGAATCAAAAATGCGTGTTATTGTCAACTTCTTTTTTAGTTCGTCTCTCATCTAATTCACCGTTTTTTAGTACTCCTCTCAACCTGAAGCGCTAGATCAAGTTTGTCCAAGCTCTCATTCAAGTTGCTTTCCATTTTCTTAGCCCATTCCTCGATTTCTAGTATCGATGCCGGGTTTAATTGATAGATGTGTCGCTGTGACTGTTTTCTCATAACCACAAGCTTTGTATCGAGAAGTATCTTTAGGTGCTGGGATATTGCTTGCGCGGTAACGTCAAATTTTTTGGATATTTCAGTAGCAGACATCTGCCCTCTATTTGCAAGTATCTCAACTATCCTTCTCCTTCTCGGCTCTGCAAGAGCATAAAACGCATCCATGAGAATATTATAAAGCCATAATTTTATAAAGCTTNGGCTTAAATAATGACCTAGCCCTCGCAAACAAACAAAGTTACAAGTAAGCTAACGGAGTGCGACGATGAAGAATGTGATTGTGACTGAAACCTGGCTGAGCCTCATCCAACCGCAGAAACTAACTCCATACATCCGCATGCAGAATCGGGAACCCTCCACGCATGCTCTGTAACGTGTACTGTGTATGAGAGGATATTCTAGTATAATAATAATGCATTATAAATATTAGCAGATGAGAGATAGGATTTTATCGAGCCTGAACGTCTACAGCTGATACGTAAGATTTGGAAAGAAGGGCTATTAACCGTTATAGATTACCTGTACCTGAGAACTTATTAGAAAGAGTGGATAAAACATCCTCACCAGCTCATACAGGAAACCTCAGAAATGCGATTGATTTCATAGTTCCTGAGAATACTTCAGTACTTGCCGCAGCTGCCGGGATAGTCACTTATGTTAAAGATGATTCTAACATTGGTGGGCCTAATCCAATTTATTGGAACTACACGAACTTTATAGCTATTATGCACGCTAATGGAGAATTTTCTAGGTATGATCACCTGGCCCCACGAAGCTCACAAGTCCAAGTTGGTCAAACTATTACCGAAGGACAAGTGATCGCAAGCGTAGGAATGACAGGATATACGTTTCGACCACATCTTCACTTTCAAGTCTTTATATACACTGGAACCAATTTCTGGACAGACTTTGACACAGTTAGTGTCCAAGATTTTGAGTCATGAAAGTGTTTGTGATTGGATTTATGTTTATAACTTAGGTATCCTATTCAGTTTATATTTGTAAATATTACTATTATTCATGAGAATCCAAATAATAACNAACGGTCTTATAAATATGTATATCTAAATATTATCAAGCCCAAAATGTCAAATTTTTTACAATAATTATATCACATTACATGGCTATATAATGTGCCAGACATGGAGGCCTAGATGAAGTTGCAAATAGGGAGCGAGTAGTAAGGTAGCACATTTTTATCATCCCAATTATTATAATTGGATGTATTATAATAAAAGAATAAATCTTAAATATCAGGGTCAAGGAAAGGCTCACCTGATATATACTGTACATCATAGTCAAATAATCAGCAGACTAAGTGTGGGTTTTGGCCTGGTTCAAACGCAATAAAATCTTCAAAAAAAATTTGGGTTTCCATCAGACCACACATGATCCGCATCCTAACTCCGTCCAGCAGCGAAAAAACCTATACGTTTTAGAAAAGTGGAAATATGATGTCCACATCTCACATAACAGGATCTAAATGATCCAGGGTGCAACTTTTTTATATTAAATCTTCAATATGACGCAAAACTAGCTCGATTCCCAAATCGATATTTTTCTAGAAAATACTCAATCAGGTACCAAGGGGTGGGTTTGACCAAATTGATGACCAAAACTTTGTTTTTGGTGACCAAAATGACCAAAATGACCGAACTAGAAGATTTGAAGGTAAACCATATACGTTGCATGAGCGTATTATCTTCATGGTGCGTCCAAATATCCCGCAGAACTTGAAAATTGCTGTGATAAGTCTGTATTTACAGGGCAAAGGCCGAAATGATCATCTGCACTAGCGGTCGTAGTAAGCTACCAAAAATGTCAAAACCTAGTTTGGCCATAGCTAGATTGTTAAAGATTGAGAGTTTGTTTGTGTGGATAAATGGAGGTATTTATTAGAATCACAATATAGTCTAAA
>AF_2010_repII_A10DRAFT_1000028_pt1 | contig 12077 bp, 12 predicted proteins | sample AmaForrepliIIA10_FD_9534 | JGI IMG/M metagenome (IMG submission 9534) | reverse complement strand
CAATTTTTGGGCAAGTTTAGAGTTGGACACACTGTAACCGAGCCTAAGACCAGCGAGGCCAAAAGATTTTGTTAGTGATCGTAAAATTATTAGATTATCAAATTCCTCAATGTTCCTGATCATAGTATGTCGATCTGATTCATCAACAAATTCGATAAAGCATTCGTCCACAAGAATCTTGGTTGAATTGTCGATCCGTTCGATAATATTTTTTAACAACTTTTTGTAAAGTAGACCAGTAGGGTTGTTTGGATTACATAAAAATATTGCATCAGACCCTTTAGCTTTTTCAATAATTTGATCGGCATTCAGGTGTAAATTTTGCAGGGGCACAAAAAAGATGCATGCACCCATTCGCCTTGATGCGAGTTCATATTCACAAAATGATGGAGAAGGGATGATTACTTTTTTTCTTGCAAACATTCGAGCAAAATTGTGTATTATTTCGGTAGCTCCNTTTCCTATGTTAATGCATTCACGATGAATNTGAAGATAATCTGACAGATTTTCTTTCAGATCTCTGCATTCAGGATCAGGGTATGATGAAGCAAGCGATCCCAGATCTTTCTTGATAGATCTCAGGACATACTTGGAAACTCCAAGTGGATTAATACTTGAACTAAAATCGATCTTCACTAAATTAGGATCTACTGAATAAATACCTCCGTGGAAGCAAGCACTTGGTTCTATCATAATTTTTCTATTACTTAACCGCTTCTTCCATTTATTATCATTCCAGTTTACATATTATCCGTATCAAAGAAATATAGTAAATTCGATTAGTTACAATTCTGAAAACGATTATTAACTGCATATCGATTATTTGCCATCGTATGCTAAAAGCTGCTCTTATCGGAGCCACAGGCGTTGTAGGACAGCAATTTGTTCTAGCACTAAACAAACACCCATGGTTTGAATTAACAGAAATAGTGTCATCGGAACGATCCGCTGGTAAAAAATACGTGGATGCACTTCGTGAGCCAAATTCTGGTATTTTGCGCTGGCAGAACAGAGAGACAATTCCCGAATATATAAGGGATGTCATCGTTAGCAGAGTAGAAGATATACGCCCGGAAAGATTGGATATGATATTTACTGCTTTGGAATCTGAGGACGCAAAAGTAATTGAACCACAATTTGCAAAATTGGTTCCTGTTATAAGTACTGCTGCTGCTTTTAGATATGAAGAAGATGTTCCAATTTTGATTCCAGGTATAAATGACGAACACGCAGAATTATTAAACACCCAAAGAAAGAATAGAGGATGGAAAGGATTCATTGCCCCGCTGCCAAACTGTACTACCACAGGGCTTGTCATTACGCTAAAACCCGTCATGGAGAAGTATGGACTAGAAATGGTTTTTATGACTTCCCTCCAAGCTCTATCTGGAGCAGGCAGATCACCTGGCGTGATTGCTCTCGATATCATGGATAATGTCATCCCGTATATTCCTAAAGAAGAGGAAAAAGGTTCAGATAGAATCCAAGAAGATTTTAGGTGACCTTAATACGAAATCGATCACTCCAGCTACACTCAAGGTAAGTTGTACCTGCACTAGAGTTCCGGTATTGGATGGTCATACAGAAGCTGTGTTTGTCGGAACTAATAAGCATTGCGAGCCACACGAGGTGATAGACGAGATGTTAAAATTCTCAAAATACATATCAGTAAAAAAATTACCTTCTGCTCCAAAGGATTTTATCGTTGTCCATGATGATCCCACTAGACCGCAGCCTCGAATAGATAGGGAAATTAATGATGGAATGACAACAGTGGTAGGTAGAGTAAGAAAGGACACTGTTTTCGACAACGGGTTGAAATACGTTTTGCTATCGCATAACGAAAAAATGGGTTCGGCTAAGGGGGCAGTTTTGCTTGCAGAATTGCTGAAAGACAGGAGAATACTTTAACCATGCATGATTATTCCAAAAAAAGGAACCAAGTTTGAAATTAATACATTTATTAGTCCCTCAATTAGAGATATAATTACGATATTGAATGGGAAAGACAGATGATCTGGATCTAAAAATATTAGGCGAGCTTGCTACAGATGCAAGCATTTCTGTACCTAAGCTTTCGAATAAGATTAATGTTAACGCCTCCGTTGTTTACAGCAGAATAAAGCGGCTGGTGAAGAGGGGGCTCATTAAGAAATTCACCATAGTTGTAAATGACGAAGCACTCGGGTTTAACGTTAAAGCACTCACAGGAATTAATATGGATTCAAAAATGAGAGATAATGTCCTGAATGAATTGTTTAGGATTCCGGAGGTCCGAGAAATCGCAGAAGTCACGGGAAGATTCGACATCCTGGTAACAATGAATGCACGCTCTCTTGATGAAATGCATCACTTGATCTCTGAGAAGGTGGGTCGTGTTGAAGGAGTTCAAAAGACGGAAACATTTATTGAAATGAGGAAGACCGCACGCGAAATAATCTACCCAACATCGATATCAAAATAACGTAACGTGATATTGCCTTTTATAAGAGAATAGTTAGAAAAATTGATATGGGCACCTTGCTTCCGCAAACGAGCGCTAGCAATACGCTCAAGAATTATTATGAGCTAACGAAGCCAAAGATTTGGTACCTGCTTGTATTCACAGCCTTTGCTTCAGCGCTCACGGCTTCTTTGTTATCACACATCGTCGTTCATCCTATAACCTGGGTGTTGATTATAGGCGCCATAGCTGCTGGTTCAGCAGCCGCAGACACGCTCACCGGTTACAACGACCGAGATATTGATGGAATTATGGAGAGAACTAAGCAAAGGCCTATTCCATCAGGAAGAATTTCCCCGCATAATGCCCTGGTGTTTGGCTTGATTCTCGCTGCAATCTCCTTAGTACTTGCCTGGCTTATTAATATCTGGGCTTTTGCATTGATGGGTTTTGGATTGTTTGATAACATAATTGTTTACAGTAAATGGCTAAAGAGAAGTAGCCGAACAAATATTATTTTGGGCGGTTTTTCGGGCGGCATACCTGCCATGATAGGCTATGTTGCAATCACAACACAAAATATTGAGATCGGCTTGATTATGGCTAGTCTAGTTTTCCTCTGGATCCCACCTCACATTTGGAGCCTTGCTTTGCATGCTAGGAAAGATTACAGAAAGGCCGGTGTTCCGATGCTACCAGTAGTTTCTGATGAAAAGAAATCGGTTCGCATAATAGGAGTGACTACATTAATCATGGTTTTGTTCAGCATTTTGCCATTTTCTTTCAACCATTTCGGACAGATTTATCTTATTACTGCGAGTATTTCCGGTGCAATCATACTGGCGTTATCGGTTTGGTTAATGCTAAAGCCAAACGAGAGAGTTTCTTGGATAGTATTTAAGTTTAGCAGCCCATATTTGGCCACACTATTCATTGCGATAATTGTGGATTCGTTTTTCCGTTGATAAGAGACTTATCCTAGTATTTTCGATATCACCAATTTAGGATGAAGTAGGAGAGAAAGATAGTACATTTGAAAGGTGACAAGTATGGTCTACCGGATTTAATCATAGTCAGGAGAATATATACTAGAAAGCAGTTGAAGACGGAAACGTCTAGGAAATTGTTAACTGGAAACAGATTTCTGTTAATTCTTCGATATAAAAATTTAGAAGCATATTTTTCTTATAGTTCTAACTACTGCATATAGGAGTAATATCGGCCTCCAANCTNCTTCAAGTAAGCATCGACCATATAAGATGGACAACAAACCCTTCCCAATAGCNTATGTGAGTTATAGTCCACTAAACAGGCTAGGACATTGATTATGATCCTGATTGATAGCTGCTGAGAACTATTATCACTGATTGATAGTACGATCAAGATTCAGTTTATATATAAAAAGGAGAGCGAGATTATTTAGATTGGTAGGCGTTGTGGTTTAATAATTCTTCCCGATTATTGAATACGTGTTCTGTTCTCCAATTAGCATTCTTGGTTCACCTATACGAAATGGAACTCATCATCCAGCTCAGTACCTATGGAATGAGACATCAATCTAAATTCCAAAACGCCTAACTGCCTATATCAGGCCATAGACATCCTCTTCTCACATTCGTAGAGTACTCNAGCAATAACTACATGCGCTTCCAATTTTGTTTTTCCAATAGAGTATGAATTTTCTAAGTAATTGCTTATGAAATCAGAGAAGTGACCTTTCGGGAATCCTCCTATAACTATTGTGCACTGACACCGATCGCTTCCATTTAAGTACTTCGAAACCACCTCCTGAGCGGTGCTTGCAAGTCCGCCGCTTGATAGTCCTATGGATTTACTACAGCCTGCCATATTTTTAATCAAATGTTCAAATNTGACGTCATCCAACAATTCTAAAAGCGTTCTGTTGTCCTGTTGACTTTTTATAATTTTATCTTTGAACAATTTCATCATTAGCCCTTCGAAACGGAAATATGACTTGGGGATCCTCAAATTAGATCCTATTAAGATCACTTTATTGTTGATAGTATAGACATAAACAGATAATTTGTTCTCCAGATATAAAGGAGTGGATAGGGCCTCCTGTAATGCAAAATGAACTATGTCTGGGCGACCTCGCTTCCACATGCTTTCAAGTTTGCCGGNCACCATTGCCGAATGATGATAGCTTCTATCTAACAATATTTCCGTAGGCTTTTTGCCAAGCCTTTGAGCATGCCTTATTACAGACANATGCCTTACTATTTGTTTGGGAACAGTTTCCAGAGATGCCTCCGCGATTACGAGTGCCACTGATGCTACCANGTGTTATGACTAGACCTAGAGCTGTTTATTATAGCTGTCTTGACTAGATNAACGATCTGTCAAAACTAGCTAATTGCCTTTCAGGCAACATATACTGAGCATCNCGTACCAGATAGATGTACTAATTACTCTTATTCACAACATTGCATATATCCTTAAGAAAAAAATGCTAATGTCAGATCCTTCCGACAATTATTATATGTCCAAATCCCACTACATTTCTATATTTATGAGACGGCAGATTGCTAAGGATATAGCAAGGGACAGGGTGCGGATCCTCATAGCTAGTGCATTAAATGAGGTCGGAGGACATGAAAAGCTTGCCCATCAACAAGCTTATCTTGCTAAGAAAATTGCTATGAGATTACGTGTAAGGCTGGACTATGAAATACGACACTTGTTCTGCAAGAAGTGCAAGCAATTTATTATCCCAGGAAAAGATTCAAGAATCCGAATAGGAAGAACTAAAACAAAGAGCATAAGGATCACTTGTTTGAAATGCGGACACACTTATCACAAAATTCTAATTAATTCATATAAGGATTTATAAGGGATTTACAGCGTGATTATTCTGTAATTACTATGGCTAAAGCTTACGATATTCCAGCCACCGAACTAATAACCATATTAGCCGAACACTTGCGGAACGACAAGAAAATACAGCCTCCGCAGTGGGCAGCATATGTGAAGACTGGAGCACACGTTGAAAAGATCCCTCAGAACAGGGATTGGTGGTACACGAGATGCGCGTCAATAGTAAGGAAGATCTACCTCCATGGTCCTACGGGAGTTTCGGATCTGAAGAGCGAGTACGGAGGAAGAAAACGAATAGGATACAATTTAGATCATCATAAAGATGCTGGTGGAGCGATTATCCGCAAAGCCCTACAACAATTAGAAGCAGCTGGCTATGTTACCAGGAAAAAAAGAGGCCGATCGATATCAGATGAAGGAATGAAAAAGATCGATAGATTGTCTACAGAAGTATTTAAAGACATTCTAAAAGCTGCACCGGAGCTACAGCGATACGCCTAGACGTCAGAGGAGGTCTGGATATGTCGATTCCTCAATCCCAACAACCAAATGACGAGGAAGCAAGGAAACGTGAAGCTGAGTCTTCGGCAATGCGTCAACGTGCACTGATGATTTTGTTAGATGCTTCTGCTCGTCAGCGTTTGATGAATGTTAGAATGGTCAAACCAGAACTTGCAACTGCCGTTGAAAATTATCTATTAAATGCGGCGTCCAGCGGGAGACTCAACAGGGCATTAACAGATGAAGAACTGAAGCAAATATTGCTGAGTATTCAGCAGCCCAAAAAAGATTTCAGGATAAATAGACTTTAAGTCTTTTTTGGGCAGAGGTAGGAAAAATATTTCTTTTACTACTTGTAACGTGAAGCTGTTTCCCTTGAGTTAACTATATTAAGTCTCCACAACGCTTTCACCTTGATGAAGGCAGCCGTATTTCGAGAATATAGCAAAGATCCCACGCAAGTTGTCAAAATCGAAGACATAGACATGCCGAAGCTTAAAACTAACGAAGTTATGATAAAGGTAGATTTAGCATCATATAACTATAATGATTTATGGGCTATCTGGGGCGAGCCGGTAAAGACACCACTGCCACACATCTCTGGCAGTGACGTCGCTGGCAGCATAGTGGAAGTAGGGGAGGACATTACTAAACTCAAACCTGGTGATAGGGTGGTCTCCCATTCAAATATGAGTTGTAGGGTATGTGAAATGTGCACTGCAGGGAGAGAGTATGACTGCAACGATAGATTNATTTGGGGTTTCCAAACGGGCCCACTTTGGGGCGGGTTTGCACAATACACCCATCTACCTGAAGTAAACGTTTCCCTACTACCTGATAATGTTTCATTTGAAGATGCAGCAGCAATCTCAATGGTCGGCATGACTGCGTGGCATATGTTAGTAGGGAGGGCCAAGATTAGGCCAGGTCAAACTGTCTTGGTAATGGGCGGTACTAGCGGTGTAGGAATGGCTGGGATTCAAATAGCAAAATTGTACAACTGCACAGTCATTGCTACCGCAGGAAACAAGGAAAAAATGGACAAGTGTATAGAGATCGGCGCGGACCATGTCGTTAATCATAGAGAAGGGGATTGGTTTAAAAAAGTAAGGGAAATTACAAAGAAGCAAGGAGTAGACGTTGTCTTAGAACATATTGGCAAGGCTACGTTCCCACAGGAAGTTGGTCTTCTAAAGAGCGGCGGAACTCTTGTTGCAACCGGCGCAACCACAGGTTACGATTCTACTCTCGACCTAAGATATCTGTTTTTTAAAGGAACGAACTTGCTTGGGTCCACCCAGGGCACTAGAGCTGAACTCGATGAGGTAATCTATTGGACGAGCAGAGGCAAGATAAAGCCTCTAATCTCTACCATCTTACCCTTTAACGACATGGTTAAAGGACATGTCATGATGGCAAAAGCTGAACAGATTGGTAAAATCTTGACTACTCCACAGAAAGTATAAAACCACCCCCCATTTTGATGTCGACTTTTAGAAGTCTCATATTTGTTCCTGGAATTAATGCGAAGTTTCTTGATAAGGCAAAGAAATTGAATGCCGATATCGTTTGTTTTGATTTGGAAGACTCTGTGCTTCCAGACGAAAAAGTCACAGCAAGAATGATGGTCGCAGATGCATTGAAACAAAGAGCTGATTATAACCTTACAAAAAATGTGTATGTCAGAATAAATTCGCCTGAATCAGNTATTTCAAATAAAGACTTGATTTCTACTATTCAAAAAGGGCTAGATGGCATAGTTGTACCGAAGGTAAACGAGGAAAACGAACTCGTGGGACTTATCGAAATTATTACTCAGTTGGAACAGGAGAGAGGAATTGAAAAAGGAAGCATAAAATTAATGCCATCCATAGAAACCGCTAAAGGTGTAGTAAATGCTTATTCGATCGCTGGAGCTGACTCAAGGGTAAACGCCTTAATCTTCGGCCTTTATGACTTCCTCCATGATATGCACCTCGACTATGCAGATGATGATGGAACTGGATATACGTATGCACGAATGAAAATTCCCATCGATGCCAGAGCGGCAGGCATAGTAGCGATCGATGCCATCTGGCAAAAGGTCGCTGACATCTCGGGATTAAAAAATGATGCTGCAATAGCAAAAAGATTAGGATATGTAGGCAAGAGCATTATTCACCCAACCCATATAGAACCAATACACGAAATTTTTAAGCCGAGTAAGATTGAAATTGGATGGGCTACTAAAGTGATAAACGCTTTAGGTCCTGCAATGGAAAAGGGAAAAGGCATTGGCGCAGTAAAGTTAGAGGGAAAAATGATTGATGCTGTGCATTATAAGCAGGCGAAAGCCATTTTGGATATTGTGAACCAATGATATTTGTTAAGGGTCACACATGGCACTCCTATATGAATCGTCTCATATCACCATTCTAGTATTGCAAGTTTAATACCTGGAATGATTAAGCGATCGATTTCAATGTTAAACTGTGGAAGTTGGATGAATTATTTTCCGACACGAAATTCTTATACTAAAAAAATATACTATATCTTAGAGCATGATATAGTATATTTTTGAGGAAAAAAAGCCTTGTTCACTGGTATCATAGAGACTCTTGCGGAAGTCAAGTCCATATCCAAACTGAGCAAAAACAGGTTAGCAGATACACAATTGCGCATAAAACTGGGACGTAGACTCAAGTCGAATCTAAAGGTTGGCGATAGCCTCAGTATTAACGGAGTCTGTCTGACGGTTACAGCAATATCAAAGACTGTCGATTTTGAGATAATAAACGAAACTGTGAATCGCACTTGTCTTGGATTNTTAAAAGTGGGAGACANAGTAAACATCGAACGGAGCTTGAGTTTTGGGGGCAGATTGGAAGGACATCTCGTGCTTGGTCATGTGGACGGAAGAGGCATAATTAAAAAAATCGTTAAATCATCAANAGAAACTCGGTTCTGGGTGAAAATTGAGGATAGGAAACTAATGTCGTACATAGTGCCAAAAGGTCCCATCGCGATAGACGGAGTCAGTCTCACAATAATAGATTTTAAAGAGAGTTCCAAGATAATCTCTGTTGGTTTGATTCCTCATACGCTGGCCGTGACTACACTAGGATTAAGATTGATAGGGGATAAGGTTAATGTAGAGACAGATATAATAGGTAAATACATTTCACAACACCTACCATTAAAGTAGTAAATACTAGAATTTTAGTAAACTATATAATTGATCTAAANNANAGATGATCTATTTGGATTCGGTCGAGGAAGCTATCATTGCTTTGAGAAAGGGAAGATTCGTGCTTGTTCACGATGAAATAAGACGAGAAGATGAGATCGATATGGTAATGGCCGCAGAGCATATNAATCCGCACCATATTGCGACTTTCAGAAAAGTTGCTGGAGGTCTTATCTGCTTAGCAATTACGAACGAAAGTGCAGTGAAATTGGGGTTAGTATATATGCATGATATAATAGAGGGCCTGTCTGGCATAAACCCGGTATTTGGGAAACTAACAGCCGGGAGATCTCCATACGGCGACAAACCTAGTTTCTCGATATCAGTTAATCATCGTAAGACATACACCGGTATTACTGACATTGATAGATCATTGACAATTATGAAAATGGCCGAAGTTTGTAAAAAGATCGAATCAACCGGAATTGAAGAATTTTCAAACAATTTCCGTGCTCCTGGTCATGTACCGATCTTGATAGCATCAAAGGGCTTACTACACGGCAGAGCTGGCCATACTGAGCTATGTGTTCATTTAATGAATATAGCTGGGCTAATTCCTGCAGTAACGATTTGTGAAATGTTGGATTCGACTACCAATATGGCTCTATCCATAAAGAAGGCGAAAAAATATGCCAACAAGAATAATATCCCACTATTGGAATCAAGTCAGTTAAAGAAATACGTTTACCAGGACGCATACTAAGGAGCCATTAATTATAATTGGATAGGATCAGAATAGGCGTAGTGGTCTCAGAGTTTAACAAAGAAATTACTTTTCCAATGCTCGACAGCGCAAAAAAACAGGCGAAGAAGATGGAGGCGATCATCTCTTATGTATGCTATGTTCCAGGTTCATTTGATATGCCGATAATAGTTCAAGAGCTCCTGAAAAAAAAAGATGTGGATGCTGCAATTACGCTTGGCGCAGTAATCAAAGGCGAGACTACGCACGATGAGATAGTCGCAGAAAATGCTGCCAGATTAATTGCTGATCTGTCAATCAAACATAGCAAACCAGTTGCACTTGGGATTACCGGTCCCAATATGACGTTTAGACAAGCAAAAGCCCGAATCGAGATTGTTCCAGTCCGCGCCGTTATTAGCGCAGTTAATATGGCAATTAGACTTAAAAAAATCAGAAAGGAGAAATTATTGCAATTAGGAAAGATGAAGATAATAGATTGACAATACAGCTTACAATTATTAAGATTGAGGAATACGGCCCGTGGACAATTACTCTTGGTACTGACAGAGAAGCCNAGATACAAATGCTCCAGGCAAAGCTCTACTACGATTTGCAACGACTATTTTCTGTTAAGGACTGTCTTGTCTTTTCAAATAGATTTGATGAATATTTTGCAATTACTAATGGTCTTTATCTACCAGATCATCTAGAAATTCAGAGTCAACTAGTGGATCTTTACAGCATGCTTAAACTATCTATGACTATAGGGAATGGTGTAACGCCATTCCAAGCGAATTTCGACGCATACGAATCTCGCAAAATGGGAAGAGCAATTAATGAAGGAGCGAGTATTTTCGGAACCCCCACGAAATCTGTGCCAACCATCAACGAAATTGTGCAAATAATTCATATCGATATGAATAATTCAACGAAGTTGTTTTCAAAGCTATCACCATACGAAATTACATCTCTTATTGTCAAGATCTACTCTAGGCTCTCTGAGGAATTTCTCAAGAAGGAATCACTTACTTTCTTCCTTGGAGGAGATAATTTTATGGTTCTATCAAAGGCAGCGACAAAGCAGGACATAGAGGGGACAATAAACAAAATTACTCAAGAGATGAGTGTCAGATTAAATTGTGGGATAGGAATTGGAAGTACTGGCAGAAAAGCTGCTAACGCCGCTACGAAAGCACTTGATACNATCAGAAATCTCAGACATGATGGTAAAGACCTACCAATTTACGAAGTACAATGTCTCTGATACTGAAAAATGCTAGTCTGCTCCTTGGGAAAGAATTAACTTTTGTTGAACGCGGGTATGTTGAAATTGGTAAAGATGGTCTTATTAAAGAAGCAAAAGGCGGACCTTACCATAGAGATCGCAAGCAAATCCATAACATTACAATTTTTGATGCTGAAGGATTTCTCATAACCCCTGGTTTTATCAACGCTCACACCCATATAGGAGATTCATTAGGAAAAGATGTAGCCGTAGATTCAGGGCTAGATGCAAGAGTTAACCCTATTTATGGAGCAAAACAAAAAATATTACAAAGTAAACCAGATTTTTTAAAGACATTTATTAGAGGTTCTGCGTTGTCTATGCTTAAAAAGGGCATTACCACCTTTGCAGACTTTNGTGAAGGGGGCCNTGAAGGAGTCAGATTATTAAAAGATGCAATTTCTGGTTTACCGATCAAATGCGTAGTATTTGGCAGAGTAGAGTATTATGTTGATACAAGATCGCCTAACTCTAATGATGGCTTCAGTAGAGAATCTCTTCCTAAAAGTGCGTTGCAAACGGCTTCCGATGTTTTAGATATTTCTGATGGTCTTGGAATCAGTGGAGCGAACGAAAATAGCGATGAATCATTGCAGCAGTACCGAAAATTGATTCAAACCAAGAATAAAAGTGCAACTGACAAAACGTTGCTAACAGCAATACATGCCGCTGAATCTGAAAATACCGTAAAAATTTCTAAATCCCTTACCGGTAAGACAGAAGTCACTCGAATTATGAGACACCTGAAACCCGATATTGTTATTCATATGACGCATGCGACTAAAAAGGACATATCATCGGTCTCCAAGAAACGGATCGGAGTGATTGTCTGTCCAAGAGCTAATGGGATCGTGGGTGCCGGAATACCTAGGGTCGGAAAAATGTTAGAGCTAGGTTGCATAGTAGGTATTGGGAGTGACAATGTGATGTTGAATTCTCCAGATATATTACGCGAGTTAGATTATCTCTGGAAGGCGTCCCGGTCTGTGGAACGCAGCTTTATAAGTGCCAGGGAGATACTGAAAATGGCCACAGTAAATAATGCCGAAATTCTGAGGCTAAATTCAGGATACCTCGGAGGTGGCCGAGCAGCAGATATTAT
>AF_2010_repII_A10DRAFT_1000022_pt1 | contig 13277 bp, 10 predicted proteins | sample AmaForrepliIIA10_FD_9534 | JGI IMG/M metagenome (IMG submission 9534) | reverse complement strand
GTACCTACAACATCTTCTTCCACTACAACAAACGGTTTCTGTGGTACTAACGCTATACTACAAAATGGTGTCTGTGTACCTACAACATCTTCTTCCACTACAACAGGCAGTTTCGGTGGGTGAATTTGGTGTACCTTGAAGGCAATTCGGGGGGCATTTAACGAAAGTTATAAGTATTTATTCTAAGGTATCGTTTGATGACCCATGCTTGGACTACAACTGAATGAACTTTTTTTTCACCTAAAGAGTACTACTAGAATCAAACCAACCTGATGACAGTTTAATATCTGCTGATGCGACCTATGCTCCTGCAGCATCGAGAATAGGACCTTGTTGATAGCGTACCGGCCCTCTAGGAGCAGGCATAAACACCGGTGAGGAACTACAAGTACTGCGAATTACGGAACACTATCTCCTGATCACTGCCTGTTTACTTAAGCAATCATCTCACGACATAAGCTACAGGTAGAATAGTGACCCAGCAGGGAAACAAACAGAGACCAGGACACTAGCGAAGGTGTTTTCTTCTAATTTTAGGAACGGAATATTTTTGATCTTATTTGTTTTAGAAAAATAGTGTGCTTATTGTCCCTGCACAGGTCTCCCCAATTGATTGAAATAATTTTTACCTTGACGATGAAGCGTGTGCCATCTCTTATATGCTAGAATTATATCATAATGATTTAATGTGAGAGACAGGTTTTACTCGCTTTTGTCCCCGTTTAGTAGCACGGAATGGTACTCCAAGAAAATAAGTGAGGGATTAAATTATTTGTATCAAATCAACTAATTGTATCAAACCATAACTGTTAAATATTTTCATGTGAATTTCTTGCAAAAATGAATTTACATGGGAATTCAGGATCAGGATTTACCGAATCAGGGCAACAACCAAAAAAAATCCTGATAATAGATGACGAGCCGGACGTAACAATCACATTGCGTATGGTCCTGGAACAAAATGGGTTTAAAACGGATCATTATACTAATTCTGTATCGGCTTACAAGAATTTTAGGGATGGTCTATACGACTTAGTGCTATTGGATATCAAAATGCCAGTTGTTGATGGATTTACCTTGTACCAAAAAATAAAAAGGACAGATAGCAGGGTCAAAATATGTTTTTTGACCGCTAGTGAATTCTTTCACGAACAGATTAGAAAAGAACAGGGATTCGATGGATTCAATCAAGAGTGTTTTTTGAGAAAACCGGTCGAAACCAATGAATTGGTTAACACAACAAAAAGGTTGTTGGATTCTAGATAGATAGATAGAGCAGTAACTTCGGAGCCTAAATAAATCTCCTATCGGCACCACGAAGTACAATCGCTTCCCGCCGGAAATGTCGGAATGTTATACACGAAATCCCAGTAGTAGATAATATTAAGAAAGCTGGTCCATGTGTGTAAACTTATTTTAAATCATGTTTTTATCCCCTTATTCCAAATAGTCTAGTAAAGAGTAATTAATCAGTATAGATGGAGGCCACTGAAAATCGCTTAAGTAGTATCATATTATTTTATAAACTAATGCAAATAAATTGGGTGAGAGAACATCCTATATTAGCTGTAGTTGGAACGACTGTTTTATTTTTATTGTTTGTAGTGAGTACAGCAGGCCCTACAGCAGCACAAACAGCTGGAAATACAACGATACCAACACCAACACCAAAAACAACAACAACAACAACAACAACAGCAGCAGCAGTAACAAACTTTACGAAATTATTGTTGGAAAATAAGGAGTTTCAAACATGTATATCAGGTATACAGGGCAAATGTTTTCCTAACGTCAATGTACTCTATCAAAGCCCAACAACTCTAGTATTGAAGTCATATTACGTGGATACAATATGGAAGGTAGTCGACTTGGCGAAGAAAGAGGGCTACAAAATTGATGGAATATCAACATACATAACAACATTTCAGGACACAGGAACAGTTAACGCATTAGTTGTAATGTCAAGAGGTTGATTGAGTATCGTCTAGAATCTGTGGATGAGGGTCCATCCACACAATCATATAATTTATATTCTTAACAGGTATGTGAGTGATTTGTCTTTTGTTCTACCCTGAGTCGGTGTATACAACAATTTATTTGGCATACTATATACATTTNTCCTTTAACGTTTTGAGAAATACTTTATGATTTGCCTATCAAAATTTAGTAAATTCAAGAAATCTACTTCCTACTTATATTAGTCAGAAAACCATTTTCCTAGATCACTTTCTGAAGTAAAGAACGCAGTTGGAAATTTTTCATCGGGCATGTTTTGGCCATTTGTTGGAGGAATCGGAGATCCTGTAGGATAAAGAAATGCGAATTTCTTAACTCCAGCTTCGTTATATAGCGGGGATATATTCTTAGTTCTCCAAGGTCCTACTAATTCACTACTAGGATGAAATAGGAATTTTCTGGCGTCAACGAAAACTTTTTTTGATTTCTTTTGCATTGCGTAACCAGCCAAGAGATAGAGAATACCTTGAAAGTGCGGATCTATCATGTCCTTAGTAGCCTCTAGCCATATTAAACTCAATTGCGAGTTTTCATCATCATAAGTAATTTTTCCTAATGAGTCCTCGCTGAGGGTTTGGACCACCATAACTTTAAGTACAGTAAGTCTATATTTAAATTGGATAGTAACCCCTTGGTAACAGACTAATGGTCGAACTCAATGATTATGGGATCATTAAGGTTCCAGAAGAGGTGATTTCAAAGATGACTGCATGTCCGATTGACTTTTCCTTTAAGATTCTAGGACAAAAATTCATGGTTTTAATTCTTAGGGATCTTATATTGTTTGGAAAAACGAGATTTAGCGAACTTTTAAAATCAATTGATGGAATTAATCAGAAGACTCTCTCAACAAGAATAAAAGAACTTGAAAAAGGTGGTATGATTAAAAGTAAGATCTATTGTGAGAATCCTACCAGAGCAGAATATCTAATCACAAAAAAAGGAAGAATGTTACGCCCGATATTAGAACAAATGGCAGCTTTCTCTTTATCATATTGCAGCGAGAGTATTTTTGAAGATAAAAAACCAAGATCTTTTAAAGATATTACAGGCCGACCCCCTTCATCGCTTTGAATCAAGGCTGTATTGGCTGGTTGGTAACGGAGACGTTTAGAAATGTTAACACGGCATTGCCTCGTCATTTTTTTTACGAACACCCATGATTTAGCTTATTTTACTGTTCCACTCTAGAATGGATTTTCCAATTTCTTCAGGATTATCTTCTTGTAGGTAGTGATTGTGCGAGACGTTATATTTGACTGCCAGGTGTGGCATTTTTTCTTGAGGCCATTTTACACGAGACTTCTGGATTACCTTTTATTAAGACTTGAACTCAGACAAAGCAGCCTCCATCTTCTGAATTGCCTCATATACCTAGCGCTCAATCTTAGAATCTAAGGGGAGCGTTTCTGGAACGAGCCTTATTAGTGAGTAAAATTATAAATAAAATTAAAGATAGTAGTGGCTTAATGAGAGCTGCTATTTTTGATAAGCAAGGTTTAGAACAATTAAAGATAAAAGAAGATGTCGAACAACCAACTATGAACGACCATGATGTATTGATAAAAGTGAAGGTGGCAGGTGTGAATCCTCTTGACTATCTTACAGTATCCAATGCAACAGGTATTAAACCAATACCACATATTCCTGGAGCAGAAATAGCTGGAATTATATCAAAGGTAGGAAGGCACGTATCAGCTTTAAAGGAAGGTGACAGAGTAGTTCTTTACAACAGAACATTTGATGGGACATGCGATATGTGCCTTAACGGATACGAAATGTTATGCAGAAGTGGTGGGATAATCGGAGTGAGTACAAATGGAGGATTTGCAGAATATATTGTAGCTTCAGAAAGAAATGCATTTAAAATACCAGATGATGTAGAATGGGATGTAGCAACAAGTCTAACTACAACTACTTTAACGCCATATCACGCATTAGAAGAAGCCTCATTAAAATTAAATGAATTTTTATTAATTTTTGGGGCTTCAGGAAACACAGGGACAATGGCAACCCAATTGGGGAAGAAAATAGGGGCAAAGGTTATAGCAGTTTCCAAGGACAGCTGGATAAAAGATTTTGGAGCAGATTATATTATTAGTGATTATGATAAAGTAGTCGAGCAGGTAAAAGATATTACTCAAGACAGAATGGCAGATGTAGTTTTAAACTCACTTGGTGTAAATACATGGGAGGATAGCTTTGCATCTGTCGGTTTTAATGGAAGATGGGTAGCATTTGGTGGTTTAACTGGGGCAGATGTCAAACTAAACGTTCAGACTCTTTATTCCAAGCAGATAAAACTAATTGGTTCGACTGGTGGCACCAGAAAGGAATTGCAGGAGCTTATAGAGATGTCAAAACAGCTAAAAGTTAAAGTATGGAAAAAGTTTGAGCTTGAAAATACAAAAGAGGCACTAGAAAATTTGTTTTCAAAAGATAGAGATGGAAGAATTCTTTTGAATATATCCTAGCAGTTAACTTTGGTTTTTGAATGAAAATGGTATTTTTTCAATATGTTGTAGGGTCAGAATCACTAAAAAACAGTTCCTTCTTATATCTAAACGGTTAATAAAATAAATCATGAAAATAAGATCTAAACTTTTTGTACTGCTTGTGTCTCTTATATTGACATCTTTTCTTGCTGCAAGCTTTGTATCCATAAATGTTCTTTCTGCGGCTATGATACGAGAAATTAGATCTCATTTAGAAGATAACTCAGTTAATTTAATGAAAAGAATCTCCACAGGAACCTCTAACAGAATTTCTGACATTATTTTTCTAGGAGATTCTATGAATATATTCCCAAACCAAACTGGTATCGATCAAGGAAAGAAATTGGACCTTTTAAACAAATTCATAGGTACTCATAAAGATTATTCTTCCGTTTCAGTTTACAATAAAACTGGTATAATGATTGCAGGCCATAAAGGAACTAATATTGGCGAAAATGTGTCGAACGAATCATTTTTCAAAAGGGCNATTCGAGGATATGTTTATAGGGGTATCTCCACAGAAAAAGAAATCCTTTTGTCTGGACCTATACATGATAAATCAGGTAGGATAAATGGGATTCTAGNTTTAACATATCCACTAGAAATTGAACACGCTGGTACTGGCTTACAGAGCAATCTGAGAATTAGCCTACTGTCAGATGATGGCAAAGTCATTTATTCAAACAATGGCAATCCTAATTATGGCAGTAGCCCTCTATCAAATGCTATCGCTGCAGGTAGTATTGGATATCAGCCGATATTTCGCTTAATAAATAGCTCTAATAACACAGTCGAAAGTGCAGTATTCAATGATAATAGATTCCCCTCTGGAAATGCAGTATTTGTAGCAACAAAGGAAGGCAGTAATAGTTTGAATCCTGATATTAAAAATAAGTGGCTTTTGGTCACTTCATTGGACACAGAAGAGGCTTTTAAAGGAGTATTGAGTCTAAGAAATTTGTTTATTATCATAACTGTGATAGTTTTAGCTATTGCAGTAATTGCAATTGATCTTGTAGTCGATAGAACAATATCTAAACCTCTAACAAAGCTCAAGAATGCAGCAGTAGAAATAGGCAAGGGCAACCTAGATCTTATAATCGCCACTCCTTCTACTATTGATGAAATTGGAGAATTATCTTCTCAATTTGGAAAAATGAGGAATAGAATAAAGGCACGAACAGAGGAACTAATGGAAAGAGATAAGGAGCTTAAAACATCAAATGAACAACTGAAAGAGAAAGAGCGAATTTTGGAAAAGGCTAATGAAGAGTTAAGAGGACTTGATCGATTAAAGGACGAATTCATAAACGTAGCAGCTCATGAGCTGCGAACTCCAATTCAACCTGTGCTTGGTTTAACTCAATTTATTAGATCTAAAATAAATGACAAAGAACTTTGTGAGTTACTAGATGTAGTAATCAGAAATGCAAAAAGACTGCAATCACTTGCTGAAAATATACTAGATATCACAAAGATTGAAAGCCAATCATTAAAGCTCAAAAAGGAACTATTCAATCTATCTGAATTAATCTCAATTGTAGTACGGGACACGAGAAGTGAGATTGAAAGTGATCATAATGGTACTACTTTGTCATTTGAATCGAAGAAAGACTTGCTTTTTGTAGAAGCAGACAAATATAGAATTACACAGGTTATTTCTAACCTTCTTGACAATGCTATTAAATTCACTAGGGAGGAAGGAACGATATCAATAACTTTACAAAAGAATGAAGACTATCAAAAGGAAGCGATTGTTAGTGTGAAGGATACAGGTACCGGTATACCTAAAGATATTTTACCAAATATATTTTCAAAATTTGTATCAAAAGCTGAAAAAGGAACAGGGCTGGGTTTGTTTATCTCTAAGAGTATTGTGGAAGCTCATGGAGGTAGAATATGGGCAGAAAACAATATAGATGGAAAGGGAGCTACATTCAGTTTCAGTCTTCCATTACAAGCATAAATAAACTAGATAGGAAAAGCAATCACAAAACCATTGAATCTGATTAGATTTTTGGTCACCTACACTTACTAGTTAGGCTGGTCAGATGCAAGGAAAACGGTAATAACAATAATAGTAAATATATTTTTGAGGATATGCTTAAGAATATCTAATGCTACTTAAAATCAATTGCTTGCTACACCTTCGACCATGCCCTCTGCACGTAAATATCTACTCTTTTCATTGATAAGTTTGATTATAATTTCAAGCCTTACCCTTATTTTCTTAAATCCAGAACAGAGATCGACGTATATTAATCTGCCAGAAAATATTGCAGCCGGTTTCACGTTAGGTCTCTGCTTGGTAATTATCTATAGGCGCAAAATTGCCGGATCACCTGACAAGACGCATATGTTTCTTACTTTAGGTGTTGGATTGTGGTTTGTTGCTGAGACGATTTATACCTACTACCAGATAGGCCTAAAGGTCACGACCCCTTTTCCTTCTTTGGCTGATCCTGCCTTCCTCGCTGGTTATGTATTCTTTGGCTATTATCTCTATAATATATTGAAATTTCTGAAGAAAACAATACAGCGAGATGTTATAATTCTCGTATCTATTGCTGCAGCAGTGTCTATAACATATATTCTGAACCTATCCTTTGGCATCGGACTATTGCTGGTATCAGAGCAGGATATGTTAGGAACAATACTAAGCATTACTTATCCTATTTTAGATTCCATATTATTGGTACCAGCAATTCTAATTCTTTGGGTCGTAAGAAAGGGAGAATTAGTGCATACCCACTGGATTCTAATTTCGATTTTCATAATACTTAATGGTATAGGAGATATTGGTTTTGGATATGGTGCAGATTTAGGAATAATAGGGGAACAGGAATGGATATGGGATATCTTCTTCACTGCCGGATATCTCACTCTAGCTGCTGCTTTATTTTGGCAAAGCAGGTATCTTTATTCCTCTTCTATTACTGTCAATGAAAATAATGATGATGTCAAAGAGAGCATTTCCATGAATTGACTGCCCTAAGTCAGAGAACAACGGTACTTCAGAACTCCTAGAAATTCAGCGGTCACAACTAACTACTAAATTACGAGAGAATCGCTCTAGCATCACCATTCCCTCAAGAACGTTACAGAACATGCTCCAAAATGATCAACTTAGAAACGGAAACCGCCAATAGTTTGAGGCCTTTTAATTCATAACAACTATTCATTTTCTTCGCTTGGCTAAATCTAAAGCTCATAATGCCGTAAGCTGATATTAACATGATTCAATGCAGTTTGTAGATGGTTTTAATTGCCTCATCAAAGGAATGGGACTGAATAGAAAGACATGTTAGAACAGTTCATTCAACATAACACAGATGGGTCTGTATATTTCGAAGACCATCTCCCGTAGATTGTGGAGGGCAGCAGGTGTTGAGCTTGAAAGGTCCAAGAAAGCACTAGAAACATTGTTTTCAAAAGATAGAGATGGAAGAATTCTTTTGAATATATCCCAGNTTCTACATTATACATTACTGGCTGTTCCTCTATCACCTTTAAAATTGGACATCCCTATGATGCGCTAATAGGATATTTCACTTAGTCGCTGTATGCTACTTAGATTGAAATCCTCGAACAGATGAATTCCTATGAATGACTTCCTATGAATAAAGCCATCATTGGTACCCTTATTTTCTTAAATCCAGAACAGAGATCGACGTGCCGGTTTCACGTTAGGGTTTAGCTTGGCAATTATCTGAGACCGCGATATATATTGACGTTCATAAATTCTCTATTTATTTAAATGTTAGAGTGAAATTATTAGTTTGGTGTCCCTGGGAGGCCCCACTTGCTTGATTGGTCATACAATATTATGTAATTTTACCTGAGATTTCTCGATTATGATATGTTTGTTGTTATAATTGTCGTAATATTATGTAATTTTACCTGAGATTTCTCGATTATGATATGTTTGTTGTTATAATTGTCATCATCACTACTCCCAGACATAACGCAACTCGAGAACGGAACATGACATTTGCAAATACACTTTTTCGTTCTTTATGCTTATTTCGGGAAATTTATATCAGAAAACCAATTTGCACATTTCTCTATTATATTAATTAGGTACTCATGTCATCCTTTGGATACCTTATTAACAATCTTTACCAATTCTGTCCCCCTCTATCTTCTGATTTAATGCATCGAGCTACTAGACATGGAATATAGGACATCTAATCTTTAGGGGACTATTATTGAGGAACAAAGAGAAGCTGACATTTATTTCTCTAGATAAGTTTTTAATGTCTCAGAAAAAGTCTTCAAATCAAACGAATCTTCATATCGTACCCCATTGACAAAAAAGGTTGGTGTCCCTTCAACACCACTATCAATTCCTCCCTTTAATGACTTTTTAATCAATGGGGCATAAATATGCCTCGACACATCATCTTTGAATTTTTCAATGTTTAATCCCATTATTTTCGCATATTCCACTAAATGAATATCATCTAATGCGTTTTGATGCTCAAACAAATAATCATGCATATCCCAGAATCTGTTTTGAGCTGAAGCCGATTCTGCTGCTTCAGCAGCATGCTGAGCATGAGGATGTAAATCACTAAGTGGAAAATTACGAAATACAAAATTTATTCTGTCATTGCCAAATTGTTTAAATAATTCCTTAATTATGGGATAAGCCATACCAGTGTAAGGACACTCATAATCACCATACTCCACTAAAGTAATGGATGCAGTATCGACCGAACCTCGTATATGATCAGAATCAACGTTTACAGGTACGCTTAATTTCCTAACTGGTTGTTTTATTTTTTCCCTGTTTGATGATGAATCTTTTTTTCCCATTTTTTTATGCGTACACTATTTACAATCATGCTTTTTAAATATGGCAGTGGCTAACTGATTTAGTTCTGCCAAAAAATACCTTGTAACAATTCCTACAGAGTTGGGAGGAACATAATAAGAGTACTCACTAGAATACCTAGAAAATATCATCATTCTTAGATAAAGCGGCCTGGAATCACCACTTGTTTAAGATGCAACGAACGAAAGAAAGTGTGAATCTAGATTTATATTTGACCAAAAATTGAAGTAGTGATAGGTTTTTATTTAACGGGTAAACGAATGAATTTTTTCACTTGTTATCCTTCAAGGTTGTAGGCCATCTCCCAGAAATGAAATTCGTAGTTACAAGCTTCGACAAAATGATATATCATTTTTTGACGATATTGTTCATCCTCTTCTTCACTTAACAGGTTTAGAATCTGTTGTATCTTCTCTACTTGTTTGTATGATTCATCTGAAGAATAGAACTCCACCCAACTTTTGTAGGCCTTATTACTAATGCTAACCCTCGACAACTTCTGCGATATTTCCAAGTACGTCCACGGACAAGGGGCCATAGCTGAAATGATTTCGGAGAACTTACCAACTGATAATACACCTACTAAGAAGGAAATATAGTCTCTAGTAGTTTTACTTGGTATAATACTCGCCAAATCTACTGGCGGTGTTACTCCTAGGGAATGGAGCAGATCCCGGTGCATTTTCATCTCAAAATTGATAGTGTTAAAAGATAATATCTCTAGCCACTCCCTCATCTTGTGATCGTTCGTCCTTAGTTTTGCAGATTGAAGAAATNTTGAAAATGCATACAAGAAATAATGATCCTGTAGTAANTAGTAAATGAATTTCTCTGTAGGCAAAGTATCGTTGTAGATTTCATTTATGAATATATGATCCACAATTTCGTCCCATCTGACTGAATACCCTTTCAAATCATTTGCGAATGAGGCTTGTGGCATACTAGTTACCACAAATAATGATCTCCTCGACAATATATTTTGAGCTAAAGTAATGTTACAGGCGTTATAGTTTCCAATTCAGGACACTGGATTCCAGAATAACAGCCCAGACCTTCCATTAAAAATACTTGACAGGTTTTTTTGTTGTTGGTGGCAATTTTGTTTCATATATTAAATGAGATCCGTTCCATGACTCAATACTATTGTCACAGCATTCTTCAATAACATATTTTTAGAATGATATTACTAAAAGTCACTGCATTACTCCGTACTCTGCTACTGCTATTTCGACCTCTAGGAACTAAACACGATGCTGTAGTTGTATCTTCTGGAGTTTATCTGTTCACCTTTCGCATTTGGTCGTTCCTGTATGGTCGACCGACTGATGTGAGGATGAGATATATGATTACAGAAACGGCTAAATCCTAGCTAGCGAAGTAGAAGCCATGGAATTCCTCACTGATATGGTCACCACGGTTCCTGAGGGAACTAGCCCTGCCAAAGTAGATGAATTACGTGCGGCTGAGGCAGCACGAGCCGCTGAACTCTCCAAAGCAGGCCATTTGGTTCGACTCTGGCGTCCGCCTCTAGGTCCTGGGGAATGGCGCAGCATTGGACTGTTCAAAGCCGCCAACGAGGCAGAGCTTCATGAAGTACTCGCTTCGTTACCTCTTCATATTTGGATGAAGGTCACCATTACACCTTTGACTCAACATCCCAATGATCCAGAATATCGCACCAGGCAAGGGATGGATCAACACCAGGATTAGCTTCGGGTCAGGTATTACCAAAATCCAATAGGTTCGCTGCTGCAGATAGGGCACATCGATTAACACTCACGATTGCCCACTCTTCCCTTATCAGTGGTGGTTTTACTCTCCGATACCATAAACTGCTATTTGCAAATTTCACTTGCTGCCATACCTATAGATTCTAGGTAATCATTGCTGTTTGGAAATGCAATGAAATGCCTTTTTTGTGGAACCTCGAATGTATGCGAACCTAAACTTATTCGTATTACAAAAATCCTAATTCTTGTCCTGAACCAGACAGCTAGTAGCAAATAGTATTCGTATTCTATTGTCACGACCCTTATAATCATTTTACCAAAGATCATGAATCGAATTAGTCTCTTTTTATTNTAGGATGGCAGAAAGTACCACTTGTTTTTATATTCTCAGGTTGTAATGCATATGATGTATTCATTATTCAATTGTTNTCCTGTGAGTTACTTTCGACTAGGGGACTACTGCTGAAGATATTATATATTAAATATGGCAGGAAAGATTAAGGTAGATATGAAGATAAGCGATTCAGGGATAGTTGATAATAGTTACTACTGTTTTAATAAGCTTGAATGGCAAAATATTATAAATGAAACCTATCGATCCTACAGAAAAAGAAATTAAGAAATTAACTCTCCCTCTAAAAAGCTTATCACATAAGAGGTTCTACGATGAGCGATAAATCCACGGGACTTCCTCTGACCAGTTCTCGTATTGAAAAAATATTTCCGAAATTAACACCAGATCAGATTCGTCGTGTTTCAGCTCAGGGGCACATACGTCCTGTACAGCCTGGACAAGTACTTTTTGAACAGGGTGACAGAGCAGTACCGTTCTTTGTTGTAATGACAGGCGAAGTTGAAATTGTGCGTCCCTTNGGGGCCTCTGAGACCCTTATTACTATCCATGGTTCTGGCGAGTTCACCGGAGAGGTCAACATGCTCTCTGGCCGCCGGTCTTTAGTTCGTGGTCGCGCCACTAAGCTGGGTAACGTCATAGAATTGGATCATCGACAAATGCTGAATTTGGTACAGACTGATGCTGAACTTAGCGATATACTAATGCGAGCATTCATCCTTCGTAGGGTTGAATTGATTGCTGCTGGTGTTGGAGATATTGTTCTTATTGGCTCAACACATTCTGCCAGTACGCTTCGGATCAAAGAGTTTCTGATGCGTAATGGACACCCCTATTCGTATATAGATCTGGAGCGCGACGCCGATGTACAGAATATGTTAGATAATTTCCAAATTTCTGCTAGTGAGATACCTGTGTTAATCTGTCAAGGCCAAGTAGTGCTAAAAAATCCTAGTAACCAACATATCGCGGACTGTCTTGGCTTTAATGAATCTATCGACCAAACACATGTGCGGGATCTGGTCGTCATAGGTGGAGGTCCATCTGGGCTCGCTGCCGCAGTGTATGGTGCTTCAGAAGGACTTGATGTTTTAGTGCTGGAAACAAGTTCTCCCGGCGGCCAGGCCGGATCGAGCTCAAGAATAGAAAATTACTTGGGATTTCCCACCGGAATTTCAGGACAGGAGCTAGCCGGTCGGGCATACGTACAGGCTCAAAAATTCGGAGCGAATATGCTCATTGCCAAGGCAAGAAGACTTGTCTGCGACCGCAAACCCTTTGTCATCGAAGTTGAGAGCGGGGCCCAAATTTCTGCACGTACCGTGGTGATAGCTACTGGCGCTCAATATCGAAAGCTACCATTGAAAAACCTGTCATTGTTTGAGAGTACAGGCATCTACTATGGTGCCACCTTCGTGGAGGCGCAGTTGTGTGGAAGTGAAGAGGAAGTGATTGTGGTTGGCGGAGGAAACTCAGCTGGCCAGGCTGCTGTCTTTTTGGCACAGACTACAAAGCGTGTATACATGCTCATCAGATCTAGTGGGTTGGCTGCTAGTATGTCTCGCTATTTGATTCGCCGAATTGAAGAGAGTCCTAACATCGAACTTCTAGCACATACAGAGATCGTGGGGCTAGAAGGAGGCAATCATCTGGAATCCGTACGCTGGCAAAACAATATGACTGGACAAACTGAGGAACACAAGATCAGCCATGTATTCGTTATGACAGGTGCCGATCCAAATACCGGTTGGCTTGATGGCTGCCTTACGCTAGATAGTAAAGGCTTCATTAAGACCGGCTCGGATTTGTCACCAGAAAACCTGAATGCCTCACGCTGGTCTATTGCA
>AF_2010_repII_A10DRAFT_1000018_pt1 | contig 14975 bp, 13 predicted proteins | sample AmaForrepliIIA10_FD_9534 | JGI IMG/M metagenome (IMG submission 9534) | reverse complement strand
CCGGTGCTCATCTTGAGCCATCAAGGAACATTAAAGGCATAGGCTATAAAACTTACTGCCACTGTAGAGTGTTGAGCGGATACTATCGACCGATAATTCATATGCATTGAAAGTGTTTAATATGTGCGAACCTCTCATGAATGCTTAATGCATCCTTTAGTGGAGGGAATTCTCAGGGGCGACCGTCGTTCTCTTGCTAGAGCTATTTCGATAGTAGACGACAAGGAACCTGAATCTTATGCAATTTTAAGCCAAATATACTACAAAACTGGTAGGGCCAAAACTTTGGGTTTCACTGGCGCAGGGGGCGCTGGGAAGAGTTCCCTGATCGAGAGCTTGGTGCCAGCATTTAAGGATCTTGGGCACAAAATAGCAGTCATCGCCNTAGATCCCACTAGCCCAATTACTGGCGGAGCTATATTAGGAGACAGGGTAAGAATGCGAAGTACAATGGATGATCAGAGTGTATTTATGAGAAGTCTAGCATCAAGGGGGGCAACAGGCGGCATATCAAGATCGGTGAGAAATGTCGTACGAATCCTCGATGCTGCTGGGTTTAGTTTGGTGATGGTCGAAAGTGTAGGAGCAGGTCAAGTAGAAGTACAAATTTCTTCGGTAGTTGATGTAACTGCGGTAGTATTTAGTCCTCAAACAGGAGACAACATACAAGCAATAAAAGCAGGTCTGACAGAAATAGGAGACCTCTACATAATTAACAAAGGAGACCTCGAAGGCTCATCAAGTCTTTACAACTCGATAACCGACTTTGTTGGAGACACACCTCGGAGACCAAAAGTGATTAAAGCATCTGCAAAAACGGGGGATGGAATTAAGGAGATTGCCAAAAGTATCGAAAAAATGCTACTTATTAAGGGAGAAAATTATAAGGCTCGCCAAAGAAAGATGTTAGAGATCGAATTGAAAGATATTATTTTGGATATGCTAGAAGATAGGGTCACGTCGAACCTACTGAAGGACAAGAGATATCAAGAATATATTGAGAAAATGACAAATAAAGAAATAGATCCATACCTCGCAGCGGAAGAACTGGCGGACAAAATTTTAATGTGACATCTTTATGAACGAAGTGGCTAAAACAGATTCTGGGATTTCGGTTAGAAGACTTTATAGAAAGAGCTCTATTCGAAAGGCAACCAAGGAAGAAGAACCAGGGAAGTATCCATATTTAAGAGGCATCTACGCTGGCATGTATACTGACCGTTTGTGGACCATGCGTCAATATAGTGGTTTCGGAAGTGCAGAGGAGACAAACAATCGATTCAAATTCCTACTTTCCCACGGTCAGACCGGCCTATCGTTAGCATTCGATCTTCCGACTCAAACGGGGCGTGATTCGGATGACCCCCAGTCAGAAGGTGAAGTTGGTAGAACGGGTGTTGCTATAAGCTCTCTGAAGGATATGGTATCGTGTTTTGATGGAATTCCTATGGATAGAGTTAGTACATCAATGACAATCAACTCGACTGCCTCGACTTTGCTTTCTCTTTACATTAGCGTAGCAAAGCTACAAGGTTATTCTCAGGCAGCTCTGAGAGGGACCACACAGAATGACATCTTGAAGGAATATATTGCTAGAAATACGTACATCTACCCTCCGAAGCCGTCTCTGAGGCTAATAGGTGATACTATAGAGTATTGTTCGCAGAACGTACATCAGTGGTATCCGATCAGTATTTCTGGTTATCACATGCGGGAGGCAGGTTGCACAGCAATCCAAGAACTCGCTTTCACCTTTGCCAACGCCATCCAATACATTGAGACCTGTCTGGAAAAGGGAATCAAAATCGACGATTTCGCACAGAGACTTTCCTTTTTCTTTTGTGGGACAATGGAGTTTTTTGAGGAAATTGCTAAATTTAGGGCGGCCAGAAGAATTTATTCTAAAATAATGAAGGACATGTTCCACGCAAGAAACGAGAAATCACTCCTTTTGAGATTTCACGTCCAAACCAGTGGCGAATCCCTTACTGCTCAGCAGGTCGACAACAATATCGTCAGAGTCGCAACACAGGCACTAGCAGCAGTGCTTGGCGGTTGTCAATCTTTACACACAAATTCTAGGGATGAAGCACTTGCGTTGCCGACAGAGGAGTCGGTAAAAGTTGCATTAAGAACCCAACAAATTATAGCATCGGAAACAGGTGTTGCGAAGACAGTCGATCCTATAGGTGGATCTTATTATGTTGAATACCTCACGCAGACTATTGAAGAAGAGGTGGAAAAATACCTGAAAAAAATACAGCGTCTTGGAGGCGCATTAGCAGCTGTAGAGAAGGGTTTCTTTCAGGATGAGATAAGAAAGAATGCTTATAGATTGAAGAGGGAAGTTGATTCGACTGAGCGAATCATCGTAGGAGTAAATAAGTATCAAGATACGAAAGAAGTAGAACCCAAAATTAGCATACTGGATAATGAGATTGAATTCAGGCAGATTTCTAGACTCCAGGAGTTCAAAAGAAATCGAGATAAATTAAAAGCTGAGGCTGCGATTAGCACCCTTGAAACCTCCGCAGAAAACCCAAACGAAAATCTGATGCCACATATAATTAATGCAGTACAATCAAGTGTAACCTTGGGAGAGATAAGCAACGTCTTTAAAGAGGTATTTGGTGTATTCGAGCCCAAAGTCGCATTCTAGGTGTCTGAAGTATGTCAAAAAAACAAATTATAACGAGTCTTAGATAGCCCATAGTCACATTAGGCCAATATATCGATAATTGATTTACACATTTCGACTTGATGCTCTTTGAGCGGAAAAATATTCAATCCTGATTTATCAGCAGAAGGCCATGCGTCGTATGAGTGGGCTAAATCGCGTATGACAATGATTGAGAAGATTGTTGAACGAAATAAAGAAAAGAAGCCTCTTAGTGGTCTAAGACTAGGTTTTTGTCTTCATGTTACAAAAGAAACNTCTGTCTTGGCAACTGGCGCTCAGTCGCTAGGGGCAGAAATCTCAATTTGTTCGGCAAACCCATTGTCTACTAAGGACGAGATTGCAGCATTCTTGTACTCGAACGGAATACGAATTTATGCATGGAAGGGTCAAACAAAAAGTGAATACGATGAATGCATAAACCAAGTTCTCCAATTTAGGCCCAATATCATAACTGACGATGGAGCTGATTTGCATACCGCTGCTCATAAGGCTACGAAATCCCACTGTTTTGGAGGAACCGAAGAGACCACAACAGGCATAAGGAGGTTGGAAGCATTACAGGCAAATAATCTCTTGAATTACCCGATTATAGCGGTAAACGACGCTCCAACTAAGCATTTGTTCGACAATAGGTACGGGACCGGACAAAGCGCCATTGATGGCATCCTGCGGATTACAGGGATACTTTTGGCAGGGAAGCGGATCGTAGTATGTGGTTACGGTTGGGTCGGAAAAGGCGTTTGTGTTAAAGCAAGGGGAATGGGAGCAATAGTTTCAGTAACAGAAATCGATCCTGTAAAAGCTCTCGAAGCACATATGGATGGATTCGAAGTTAAGCCCTTGTCTGATGTGGCTCCTGTTGGAGATGTATTTGTTACTTGCACAGGCGCAACCAACGTTATTAGAGCAGAACATATGAAAAAGATGAAAGATGGTGCAATACTATGTAATGCCGGACATTTTGATGTTGAGATCGATGTAACCTACCTTAATTCAAATCACAGACCCCACTTCATCAGACCCAACATAGATTGTTATGAATTCGACTCTAACAGGGTATATTTATTGTCAAAAGGAAGGGTTGTCAATCTGGTCGGAGCAGAGGGAAATCCCCCTGAAGTGATGGCACTTTCGTTTGCGAACCAATTACTGGCAATTATTTATCTCTCTGAGTATCATAGTTCCTTGGAGAATAGACTTTATGATATTCCGCAAGAAACTAACTCGGAAGTGGCACGCCTGGCCCTTGAAGCTGAAAATCTAAGAATTGATTCATCTTGAATTCAAGAATTGTCGAATCACAAGAACAATATATTTTGAATTCAACTTAACTACAGATAGCTTAAAATCTGATATAAACCGAAAAATTTTTCTGTGCAAAATTCAGAGCTTGTCAGAAAAGCTGTAGTAACAAGCGCCTTGCCTTATGCAAATGGTGAAATCCACTTAGGACATATTGCATCGACATATCTGCCTAGTGATATCTTTACAAGGTATTCTCGCTTAACCGGAAAAGAGATCTATCATATCTGCGCTTCCGACGATTTTGGAACCCCAGTGTTGATAAACGCAGAGCGAGAAAAAAAAACTCCTACTGAATACGTCGAATTTTGGAATAAAAGGGATTATGAAGATTTCAAGACAATAGGAATTTCATTTGATACTTTTTCTCAAACGAGCTCTCCGGAAAATAAGGACTTCGTACAGTATGTTTTTGAGAAGCTCTCCAAAAATGGTTATATATATGAACGAAAAGTAATTCAATTTTATTGCACCTTCGATAAGAAATTTTTGCCTGATAGATATGTTAGAGGGAAATGTCCGTATTGTGGAGCCGAAGATCAGTACTCTGATCTCTGTGAAAAATGTGGCAGGGTGCCGGAAGAAATCCTCAACCCTAGATGCGGAATATGTGGGAACCAGCCTATTAAAAGAGAGAGCAATCATTATTTCTTCAGATTATCCAGTTTTTCCAATAGCTTAAGAGCTTGGCTTGACAGCAATAACAATCTTCAGGAAGATATCAAGAATTATGTGATCAATTGGATAAAAGAAGGATTGCATGATTGGGACATAACTAGGGATCTATCTTGGGGAATACCAGTCCCATTGAGTAATGCAAAAGGAAAAGTATTCTACGGTTGGTTCGACAACCATCTTTGTTACATCTCCACCCTAAATGCTTTTCTGCAAAAGTTAGGTATTGACGGGAAGTCTTTTTGGAACAATTCTGAAATTTATCACTTCATTGGGAAAGATATTGTCTATCATCATTACCTTCTCCTTCCAGCAGTTCGAATGGGCATAAATGAGGAGTACAAACTACCAGATTATATTCCGTGTCGTGGTCACTTACTACTTCACGATCAAAAAATTTCAAAAAGTAGAAATTGGTATATAGGCCTCAGGGACTTTGTCAGAACATTCGATCCTGATTACCTGAGGTTCTATCTATCTTCAATTACTCCTTATTCTCAAGCGGACATCAATTTTGATTGGGATGCTTTTTCAGATAAGATTAACAATGAGTTAATAGCAAATATTGGGAATTTCATAAACCGAACTCTGACCTTTATTCAACGAACCTTTTCTGGACGTGTTCCTCGTCCAGGCAAATACGACACAGAGGATCAGGTAAGTCTCTCACAAATTAGTGTTATTGCAGAAGAGGTCGGCTCACTACTATGTTCACTGGAGATTGACAAGTCGCTTAGAAGGATACTGAAGTTCGTTACTCATTTCAACCAATATTTCCAGATAAAGCAGCCTTGGGCGCGCCCCGAGAGTTCCCCTACTACGTTATTTGTTGCTGTGAATGCAGTAAGATCGGTTGCGGTAATCGTGAATCCTTTCATTCCGTTTTCTAGCCAGAGGATCTGGAATCAGCTAGGAATGCCTGACAATATTCATCAGCAGAGTTGGGATTCTGCTTCAAGTATCTTGATTCAACCAGGGCAGTTATTGGGTAAGGCAGAGCCACTTTTTATAAAAATCGATAAAAAGACAATCGAAGTACAAAAGAAAGTCCTCGGGATTCACAATGGCAAATATGATTAATCGTGGATTAATGATAGGACGGTTTCAGCCCTTCCATAAGGGGCATCTCGAACTCGCCAAACAGATACTGCAGGATTGTGATGAACTAATAGTAGCAATCGGAAGTGCTCAAATCAATTACACTTATACTGATCCATTCACTGCCGGGGAGAGAGTAATGATGATTCATGCAGCTTTAGTAGAATCGAAGCTCGATTTGTCAAGATGTTACATTGTACCAGTTATAAACGACGAAAATAATGCACGTTGGTTCGCACACTTAACATCTCTAGTCCCTGATTTTGATTCTATTTACTCCGGCAATGATTTCGTCGCCAATCTGTTATCCTGCCAATCCAAAGTTTCAACGCCAAAATTCACTAAAAAAAGGGTATACAATGGAACCAACATAAGAAAGTTAATTCCCAGCTCAAATCGGTGGAGGGAATATGTTCCAAAATCTGTAATAGAAGTAATCGAAAAAATAGACGGCATTAATAGAATAAGGTTTCTACTGAAACAAAAGCTATCGGAGCAGAGAAAAGCTACATAAACGACATTTAAATTACTAAGTTGGATCATCTTTCCATTAAGTGGAAGACAGATTAAGCCCGCATGTGCAAAGTGGGCAGGCATGATTGCCCCATAAATCCTACTTGTTCTTCTGAATTTTGCGATCGGCAACAGTCGGCGGAGCCTCGCAAAACTCGAGAAGCACGCCATTCATAGATTTAGGATGAACAAAGGTAATTTTTCTCCCGTATGATCCAACACGCAACCCGCCTAAGATTTTCAAACCTCTATTAGTAGCTTTTGACACATCCTCCTCGATATTGTCAGCGGTTATGGCTATATGATGAATCCCCTCCCCGCGATCTGTCAAAAACTTTTTTATCGGACTGTCATCTGCTGTTGGTTCCATTAGTTCAATCCTAGTGTCTGCCAATTCCAGCATTGCTACTCTAACTTTTTCATTAGCAACATCTTCTACCTCTAAGTGATCAATCTTCAACAGGTTTTCATAGTTCTTGACGGCCTCATCCAAATTGTTAACGGCAATTGCAACGTGATCTACTCGCATTTTGTTACGAAGATAGAATATGTTTTCCTGGTTTATAACGGTAATTCAAATCAAAGGGCTAAAGCTCCTTCAACAGATCTAATAGAATCAGTCTTTGAATCTGATGGCAATTTTACTTTCAATTTTACCTAGTAACTTCAAGGAGCTTTAATTTTTGGGATGCCAGCTATTGTATTCCCACTGTAAGATAGTGTCACTGGAGGCACCTTGCAAAAGAGGCTCTGCTACGTAATCCAAATCTAGCCACAATGGATACAAATATTGAGAATATGAATCCGAAAAGTTTTCTTAAGTGAAGATTTGTTATGGTTATTCCCTATTCGACCGCTATTCTCTCACTTCTTTGGGCTTGATCATCCATTTTTTTTAGTTCTGTTAGCAAAAATTCCCTATATTTTTCACGTTCCTGTTCCGTCATTCTGTCCAAGTTTGAGCTTAAGGTTGATCCAATGGTACAGACCCTGTCTAGTAAATCTCTCGCCATAAACTTTCCGACATTTCCTACCCTCAGCATCACGTCGATTTGTTTCTGTAGCATATTATGCACAGATTCTACGTCGCCAGCCATCTCCAGTCCTTTGCTTGTAATTCTATACCTGCCGTTTTCAGTCTCGTCTACAAGTCCCTCCTCAAGCAGACGACCGAGCATAGGGTAGATAAGACCAGGTGAAGGCTTCCACTTGCCTTCACTTTGAAATATTGCCTTATCGATGATTTCCTTGCCTGTTAATTCTTGTTCCTTTAGGAGTCCAAGTATGTAATGTCTAGAGAAACCACGGGGAATGACACTCCCTACTCTTGAAAACCAATTTGAAAGCATATCACTAGTAATATCGCTAGTGACTTATTAATGTTTCCTAACTAGCCTCAGAAGCAGATTATATTTACATGTCAGAGCGTTTCGTGTTTCTGAAAGATCTAAAAGTTTCTTTGTACTGTCTCCAAAACTGATAGGCCACTGTGCTAAAGCCAACCCCGATCAACGTAGTAGGGATTAAGAACTGAGCTAAGATAGGAATTCCCTTCAGACCCCCGTTTACAGTATATATATTCAACCAAATTGTGAAAAAGAAGCCTATTATTATCAGACTGATACCTATCCATAGAAATTTGGTTTGATCGTATTGCAATAGATGAGGCTCAAACATTATGCATATTAAATTATTTCATGCCCGTATATATCAAATATTTCATACGTGGTTTCTACAAGTTTATTGAGTGGTCAGTAGTAAGAAAAAAAATTCATGCCACTTCTCCTAGGGTTTATATTTACGAAGCTCAGGTTAGTATTAGAAATGGTGTTCGCGGACACGATTCCTAAGGTGCTTTCGTCTGTGATACCATAAACTGTCCGTTTCAGCGGCTTCTCGATCGCATTAAAAACAGATGATCTACTTTGAGACTCAGTTTGAAATCAAGCAATCACAATTTTCAGTTTTCCACTCCCGCTTAACCTCCACTTAGAGCTATTTAGAGACAAAAAACATTTGAATCTACATTTAGCTCAAACTAGAACTTACCTGAAATGAAATGAGAGTTATAGATACTTGAGCCCATTTCGTGGGTTATTTCAACATATTAGCTTTAATAATTTCTTACTGGGACAATGTACCAAATGGAAAAACCAGTGACCAGTCGAACCTTGCGCGAACGGATAAAAATGCGTGATTCAATAATCGTTATGCCGGGCGTATACGATGCACTAAGTGCCAGGATTGCAGAGCATATAGGCTTTGATGCAATCTTCCAAACTGGATATGGCTCCGCTGCCGCATTGCTTGGTATGCCTGATTTTGGTTTCTTAAATGCTGGTGAAACGGTAGACAATGCCAGAAGGATAATTCGAGCTGTTGAGGTCCCGGTCATAGTCGATGCAGACACTGGCTATGGAAATCCTCTTAGTGTGTGGCGATTGGTAAGGGATTTGGAAAATCTAGGAGCAGCTGGAATATTCTTAGAGGATCAAGTTTGGCCGAAAAGATGCGGACATATGCAGGGCAAAAGTATCATCTCTACCGATGATTACCTGTTAAAATTGAAAGCAGCTTTAGAGGCGCGTAAGAGCGAAGATTTCATTATAGTCGCTAGAACTGACGCGAGGGCATGTGAAGGACTGAATGAAGCAATCGATAGAGGTAGAAGATATTTCAAAGCTGGTGCAAATGCAGTTTTTATTGAGGCGCCCACTTCTATTAAGGAACTATCTAAGGTTGCAGATGAAGTAGCCGCTCCATTGGTAGCAAATATGATTGAAGAAGGAGTGACACCGACATTAAACGCAAGTGAGCTACTTAATATGGGTTACAGGATAGCATTATTTCCTTTGTCTGCATTGTATGCAGCTACCTTTGCTATAAAGAATGTTCTCACAGAATTAAAACAATCAGGCGCCACTGAAAGAAGCAGAAATCTTATGGTGACATTTCGCGAATTTAATAGCTTTGTTGATTTGAAACGTTATATGGAACTGGAGAAAAGATATGCGTGAATTTCCAAGCTAGCAAACCGTTGCATTTGTCAATGGTTAGTCCAGGCATAACAATTTGCAAATCCGGCTCAATTGATCAATTAGCCTCCACTATTTGGGGAGGGATAGAGTGTGTAATGAGGGTTTATTTCATAACGTTTAAGTTATTTGTAGCATGAAGATAGAAGAAATTTGCTTAAAAATGCCGATCTTTCCGTTATAATTCCTACTTATAATGAACATGAGAATATCCTAAACTTGGTTGAGGTCATAAGAGGCAAGTTGCCACATGGCTTATTTACGGAAATAGTGATTGTTGATGATAATTCTCCTGATGGCACGGGTAGGCTTATCTCCGGTTATATTGAAAATCCGTCCACTGTGGATAGTGATGTTGTTAACACTTCCGAAGAACATGAAGGTTATGTTGTTAAGAAATCAAAATCTATCGTGAAGCTGGTCAAAAGGGATAGTAAGCATGGTCTTATTTCTGCCGTTTTGCAAGGAATAAAGTCGTCCTCGGGTAAGTACATCTTAGTTATGGATGCTGATTTTTCTCATCCACCAGAAACTGTCCCTGTTCTAGTTAATGAGCTATTACGCGATCCGGATTGCATAGTCATTGCATCAAGGTATATGGCCGGAGGGTCAATTAAAGGGTGGCCATACAGGAGGAAGATACTCAGTAGGCTGGCAGCAAAAATTGCGATACACGGATTAAAGTTGTGTAATGTAAGAGACCCAATCTCAGGCTTTTTTGCTTTTCCAAGGCACATTATTGACAACATCAGGATTGATACATACGGATACAAATTGCTTCTTGAAATTTTAGTTAAGGCTAAAGACGTCAAGGTCATAGAAGTACCATACACATTTATCGATAGAAAATCTGGAAAAAGTAAGCTAGATAGCAGGGTTATTTTTGATTATCTTAATTCTGTTTGGTACTTGTACAGATATGGCCGACAATCGAAAAAATCGACGAAGAGTATAACTGAAAAGCGAAAATCAGTGTTGTTTTTATCGAAGGCAGGCCGATTCTATACTGTTGGTGCTACGGGTCTTCTATTGAATTTTATAGTATCAACTCTATTAACTCAAGGTGCTATCTCTAATCTTTGGTATATAGAGGCTTCAATAATAGGAATAATATTATCAATAACATCGAATTTTTTTCTGAACAAAATCTGGACTTTCGAAGACAGGAATTTCTCGAGAAGGACGATGCGACAATATGTGACCTTTGTTGCACTTAGTACGGTTGGTGCGATAGTTCAACTACTTCTACTATATGTATTCGTCCAATCAGGTTTTGAATATGGAATATCGCTGATTTTTGCTGTCGCAGTTGCATCTGTAAGTAATTTCCTACTAAACAAGAAATGGACTTTCCATGAAAAAGTTTGGGGTTGAACCTCGTGGCTGAAGAATCAGGTTAAGCCATTTGAAATTACGTAGTACGATAGGTACGGCAAGCCGTAGCAGAATCAATAACAAGACAGTTAGTAATACTTCGTGTGCTTTGAGGTTGCGAATGTGAATATTAGAATCGAATAAGAGTTGTGTCNAAAATTGGCTCAAGGATAGGTTTGTAGGTTTAATAGGACTCACCTTACTCACAGCGGCTAAGATAGAATTCATAAAACTATAAAATGATCGATTCAACATATCGGCTGACGTCCCCATAATAGCCAAATAATCAAAATGAAATCTTATTCATTGCAATGTTAGGTGTCATCATCAATGAAGTATTAAACAATTAACCAATTTTTGAATAACGATTAAGATTATTGGCAAGTGCAAATAGTAAGAGTCTTTGCAAGTGGGAGAGAAAATCCTTAAGTATGATAGTATTCTGCTTCTCATGATGTCCTATAATCCTCGTGAATACTGGCTAACGCATGGTAGAACCTACAAGGAAGAGTTTCAATACAACAGGGTATTCGAATTACAAGAGAGGATTTTGATCGATTATATGAAACGTAATGTTTCCACTTCATCTTTTTCCACCGTGCTGGAAATTGGATGTGGTTTTGGACGTGTAACAAACCTATTGCTAACTAACTTTTCAAATATTTTAGAGTACCACGCTCTAGACATCTCTCCAGATCAAATCAAAAATGCTAAAGAACTGTTGAAGGCTGATGAGGATGGTAGCAAGCAGGAACCAAACTTGAGTTTTGCAGTAGGGGATATCACTTCCTTAGAGGTGCAAAAGAAATATGACCTTGTAATTGCTTCTGAAGTTTTGATGCATATTCTCCGATCAGACATAAGGGTTGTGTTGCATAAACTGGTTAAGTCGTCCAACAAACATGTAATCAACATAGATTGGTATGAAGAGCAGATGCCAAGAAAAGCAGCACCCCATAATTTCATTCACCAGTATGAAGCTCTCTACAAGGAGATTCCAGAAGTTTTGAATATTTCCAAAGTCCCCATTGCAAAAAAGGGTTCGTGGTTGAGGTCCATTGATGCAAAGCAATGCTTGTTTCATGTCGTTCTAAGGAGTTAGGGACACTCCGAAGACTATCCAGAATACGAAGTGATGATTGTTATTACTAGTAAACATATTAGATATCATACTCGAATACTTAAGAGTACAATAGTCCCGCCATTGGTTGTAGAATAATTGATGTGGTGTCCAAACGGGACCACGTATACCTTGAGAATAGTAACTCTAATAATTCTATTCTTATAATCCCACCGCTGCATTTTTTTCGTTAGTGTACGACTTAAATCAGCACGACCAACTTCGAACGGCTACCTACATGATTGATATGCTGTGAGTATCTCTTTCTCATTTTTCTCCCAAATAAGATTTTCTCTAGCGAATTCGAATAATTTAATGCGCTTTTCATATAGTACACCAGGGTTTTTTTGAAAAACCTCCAATTGAGAAGTAAGGGATGAATAATCTTCAAAAGTAGCGCAATTACCTTTCAATGTTTCAAGCACTGCTCTGAAGGAATCGGTACACATGACAAATAGTCCAGCATGGGCATATTCATAAGCCTTATTGGGGCTTACAAACGCGTGGGACCAATGTCTTTTCCAGGGTATCAACCCGATTGAGTGCTTGCACATTTCTGAATACATCTCTTTCCTATTGAGATAGCCGGTATATCTTACATTCTGCGATGAAGGACCATTCCAACCGATCACCGTTAGACGGCCTATATCATGACCGTCTTCGAACAAATCAGTAAAACCATCAATGTCGCGGTTCGGATACTTGTCCAAATTTCGACCGTCACCACCTGCATAAGTACATGATACCATCGGATGCAAGATTGGTTTTTTTAATTCTCCTACTTCTGATCTAAATGGGAAGTTCGGAATAACAAATATCTTCTTACTATTTTTGATTTTCTTTAACTCTCTTGCAATCTGATGGGAGACTGTAATTGTGGGACAAAGAGAGACAATTTCTTTTTCCCATTTGCTCCAAAGACGTATGATGTGAGAGTTTATCAGGGAACGGCGAACAATGAGAGCCCTATTCTTTAGATGTAGTATTGCCGAAGTCCGTATTGGATTTCTGACGATTTCCTTAAGCAGCCTTGCATGGCTAGACCAATACTCATGGTCGTCGTAAACAAAAGGAATATTGAATTCGGAAATCATTTTTCCGGAAAAGACGTTATGAGCATGTACAACATCGGGCTTTGCATCTCCAATAATAAACGCAACCCGCTTCTTGACATAGCCCCAATAGACAGGTACGCCGTATCTAGCTTTTGCGGTCCAATCTATTCTGTACACTTTTGAAAATGTCTTGCTAGTATAATTTTCGGGACTCTTTCCTGCAAAGACAACCTCGTGACCATTCTTCAAGGCGGTTATTGCAGCTTTCTCGACTCTCCAGTCAGGCAATGACTCATGTGACAAGTGTAAAATTCTCAAACGTCTATACTATTCTCTGCCGCAGTATAATTATAATTATCCGTTACAAAAAAGAGGTCGACACAGTGTGTACAAGACCTCCTGATTAATTGAGATAGTGCTAATTCAAGGTATAAAATCGTTAATCTAAGAGGATGTACAATTTATTAAGATGAGCCCAAATACGATTCGGGACAAAATTCTCAAATCATTTTGTTCCAAAATGCTACCTAAGACTTTTGAAGTTACTACCAGATTCATCAAATATGTGAAGACACAAAGAGGTTGTAGTTATCGAAGCGTCCGAAGAATTGTTTTAGTGTGTGTTGAGCATATTTGAATAGTGGCTTACAGCACGCTGATTATTATGGGACAGAATTTAAGTTAGAAGGATTTATAGAAAATCTATTATGTAGGGTAATTCGAGATTCGATGAGACTTGCATCAATAGTAGGAGCTAGGCCGAATTTTGTTAAGTTGGCTGCAGTCCATGCTGCAATAAGATCCTTTTCAGATCATATTATAATCCATACAGGTCAACATTACGATTATAGATTATCCGAAATATTCTTTAAAGAACTTGACCTGCCAGAACCTGATTTCAATCTAGAAGTCGGATCAGGTTCACCTGGTGTTCAAATCGGAAATATGCTAAAGAAGCTTCAACCAATACTAGGTAAAGGTAACAAATATGACTGCGCGCTNGTCTATGGTGACACAAACTCAACTTTTGCTGGTGCACTTTCCGCATCCAAGTCAGGAATAAGAGTAGCTCACGTTGAAGCCGGGCTCAGGAGTTTCGATCGGAGAATGCCTGAGGAAACAAATAGGATATTGACTGATCATCTCAGTGATTACTTATTTTGTCCTACAATCGCGGCTCTTAATAATTTGAGAAGAGAACATGTGAACGGAAAAATAATGCGTACTGGAGACCTATCGGTGGAAATAGTTCGAAACGTAGTAGAAAAGCTAGTACCCAATTCAACTATTCTCGATTGTTTAGGATTAAACGGTCAAGAAGGTGAATACATTCTCATGACTATTCATAGGGCAGAAAATACTAATTCCCNAGAGAGCCTGGAGTCAGTTATTCACGCTTGTGAGATACTTTCAAAGAGGGAAGATTTTAAGATAGTATTCCCTATCCATCCAAGAACTGCCCATTTTCTCAAGCGCGTCAAATTGTACACTAGGCTTCGTGAGTGTCGAAACGTGATGGTTGTGAAGCCAACTGGCTTTATCGATTTCATCGCACTTTTGCTTAACTCCAAGAAGGTAGTGACTGATTCTGGAGGATTACAGAAGGAAGCATTTTTGCTAGGCATTCCTTGTGTAACCCTTAGAGAAAATACAGAATGGGTTGAGACAATCCAAGAAGGAGCAAATATTCTCACTGGTACCCATACTAATTTGATTGTTAAAGCAGTTTCAAAGTGGATACCAAGAAACCTGAACTTTAGCAGAAAGCCGATCTTCGGAAAAGGAAATGCTGCGGATTTGATCAAATTGTGCTTAGAGAAGGAGTTATCATCCCGCTGAAGTTGTTACTGTTCATGTCGTACGTAATTAGCGATCCCGAGCTATTTTTCAAACACGTGTCCTAGACAAAGAGTGTTAAGATTTGAAAGAGGATTGTGCCCTCTGCCGTCATAAAGCTTTCGAAAAGTGAAAGAGCTATCGACATATTAGGTCGACCTATTCAGAAAAAAAGAGGAAACGGTTTAGGAATGCGGCATAAATTTCGAATACTCTCCCTTTATCGATAGCAAGCCATAACAGCCTTAACCACTGACTCCAGGGAGTGATTCCTTTTTACATACTCT
>AF_2010_repII_A10DRAFT_1000016_pt1 | contig 15664 bp, 17 predicted proteins | sample AmaForrepliIIA10_FD_9534 | JGI IMG/M metagenome (IMG submission 9534) | reverse complement strand
GGTTAAGTTTTTCTCCTGGGATCTCTGCTCCACATGCTTTTTCGTGTCCTCCACCACTTCCGCCTATTTCCGAACTAATTTGATTTACTAACTTTTCCTAGATGCACTTTACAAGAATCACTGCCGCGGATTGAAATAATATACGAATTGTCTTTTAACTCATAGACCATTGCAACTGGTCTTTCTGAAATACCCAAAACAAAGTTGACAATGGAACTAGTAGACACAGTAGAACTACTTTGCGCGTACGCAATGTGATCGGTTTTAATTATCGATCCTTCTATTTTCCTGACAACGTCAGAAACCTCTTTTGCATATCTTTCTGCTATGGAGAAACCACCATCAATGTTGTGTGGATATTTCATGGCCGAAAGAGATTTCACAAGCTCAACCAGAAATTCATCGTCATTTTGTTTGGCAGAAATCATATAGGATAGCACAGTAGATTCTAACATCATAAACTGCCTATCGAATCGTGATACAATAGAAGATGCAATAGGTTTATTTTCCATATAGTCAGTCAAAGAGGCGGCTGCAGCAAAAAAAGCAGATTGGAGCTCTAAATTCCTTTTGAATTTAATATATATTTGTACACTGGTGCATTCTTCAACTGAATGAATCAACAATACTCCCATTTTCTTTAGTGACAGTATAGTCTCTCTGTCTAGGTAAAGATGATCGATATATACTACCTTAGTGCCGTTTGAGATCATCTTACCGACAATATCCATAAACTGTCCCTCATTCTTTTTGCTCAAGCCCNAGTAGCTAACAAATATTTGATCGAATTTTGGCAATAAATCTGGAGAAGACAGTCTTCCTAGGCTGGATATAAAATTAGGGTAATCGACTAGGATTATTGCCTTGGCGTTAAACGCTGCATTGATCAATGCAGCCGACACTATACCGTCTACATCCTCTTTATGTGATATGCATACAATTAGAGACATGCCTCATTCCCTAAAATATTCTGAAATTTATAGTATACAGTATAGGACCTCACAATTGTATGAGATGGTATATAGTGTCTTGATTTCACTCGTATAGTAACTAGAATGAACTATCAACAGTTGTCAATTGCTACCGGAATCTGTTTTGTTAGTCTGATTCTGCAATAGCCCCACTAATCAAATAATCGACTGTAACAGACATTCTATTGAAATATTCAATATAGATAGCGTATCGAAGTGGCTTTAGAATTAAAACTTGAACAAACACATCTAAGCATAACCTACTTTTAGCAGTAACGTTAATTATGGAACTTATACTTTAATTCTTTACTTAAATTAGATGATAGTCATTAATATCAAAGATGCAATATGGTTAATTCTAGAACATATTCATTATTAGAATAAGATGGAAGTCAGGCGCGATTCCAGGATTAATGTTGTAATTGTAGATATAAGAGACAAGGAGTTATAAAATATGAGCATCATGATAATTAAATGTCCAAAAAAATGTGACTGTCATAAGGTTTATCGTGCATGTAGATGCGGTTGCTGTGATTGTTGGAAGTATGTAGTTTGACAATATCTTTCAATGAGAAGTATGCGATATCCAAACCCACGCTATTAGGTTGTCAGAATGGTGTACCTGCCGACGATTTGTCTTACCTTGACCTGATTATATAAGGCATTCCGCTTTCCAATCCTGATATAATTTCTAAATTAAATTCATGCATCTCAAGAATGCTTCTCACTTTTTCAAAAGGAATTCTTAATAATTGAAAAATGAGGTTAATGTGCTGGTCTAACACTTTTATAATTTTCGTATGATTGACTTAATTCGNAAGCAGCAGATACTAACCTACTTGAGATATTATTCAAAACATCTGGATCAAACATTGATCTATCCCTTACCATCTCCTCTGAATATGTCTTGAGTTCTTCCAATTTCTCTTCCAACATTATGATACTTAAGCCTAATCTTCTGAAATTTTCTTCTGAACTCATATGCCTTATTAATTCAGAGAAGTATTATATAGTTTCTTTATTTATGATTCTTTTTATCTCTCGTACTGTATATGCTAGCAGACTAATCATAATTGTTACGGCGGCAAATAATACCCACAATTGTCTGAAGGTAAAAATATTGATTACTATAACAATCAATGCTATCGATGTGCTATGTTTGTTTATGTAAATCTACATGAAGCCAAACTAGAGACGTTTACTTTTGCTCTCGGCTTTCTACTCCAATAGTTTCATATCTTGCAAGGAAACCACATTTTGCTACGAGAAAATGATTGTTAAAATGAGTGTCTTAACCTGAGACTCTACTCTGATATCGTTGAGAGTTTATTTTTATTGCTCGTTCAATCGACTATGCTAAGTATCCTAAATATAACAAATATTCCACCACCTTACTAACCGTATGTAATGTCATACATACCTAGAATTTGTATGGAAGTCTTTCCAAATTTTGAGATAGGTACAATCAACCTTTTTAGTAGGCTTTTATTAAATCCGACCCATAGGGAATCTCATTCTTTTATTCGATGATTAACTCTATATACATGGTGACTTCCCTCTAAGACCTGCTCCACAACGTCTTACATTCAATATGCTATTAGGAGGATTTAATATGAGATTCGTACAACCCCTCGATCACTATCGAAGTTTCCATTATGGTTCACGTTGAATANTATACTACATAATATTAAAAGAAATTCTACTTAAGGAGAACATTTTCGTCATATCATAATGTGAGCGTAGTCTTACTAATATTCTATGATTCCTCTGGAAAGGTCAAAGATATTATATTTTCGTTTATGTTTATTTCTACTTTTTTGGCTAGAATATCTTCCGAAAGTCCTGACACAAGAGTTTTTACGTAGAGTGACCACTTGATCCCCAAATCGTGTTGTATATTAAATAGGTACGACTGATTTCTATAAACTATGTTGTGTTGCATCCAAGATACTGTCAGCCAAGTTCGTAAGACATCAACAAAATCACGGGTAGTGGGACGTTGTTTCATAACTGTAAGTATGTTTTTGAAATATTCTTTCTCGATCTTTTGAGCCAAATCTATTATTTGCTCATTTGTAAGTTGGTTTATGACTTTCTCAAGGAATACCTTAGTCATTGGAAGGAGCCCTACCTTTCGTTCATATCGTTCCCATTTTACGTGGTTTGAAAAAATCTTTGTCACAAAAGCGTTTAGAGTTACGTTTTCGAATTCTGCTTCCTTTCTTAACTCGTCTATCAGCAAGGAGGGTAATCGAAATGAAATAGTCTCAGTTTTTGTTTTGGTGGTGCCCCTATTATTCATACATACTTTAGTTAACCGATTACATTTAAAGACTGTTGTCATATGGTGGTTCGCCTGTTTGAAATGAGATAAATATGAAGCTTGTAGGCAAGCAAGCATGCTTACGATATGTTAGAGTACTCAGATTCAGGAATTATTAGGATGTTGTGAACTGGAACGATAATCGAGAGTAAAGAATATTGCNTTCAATATTCTTCTGAACCAGAAAAATATCCTATCTATTTGCCGACGATACAAACTATGTTTGACTCATTCACCTTAGTTTCATACATCAATGATGATGGACGATAGAATGGGATCGCCTCATTTTTGTGGTCTTAGCAGCTAAGGATTGATTGTTGTTCGTAATCCCATAGTACTTTTTATGGAGCTGGAATCAATGTTTAACGTGGACAAAAAATGCAGAAAATGAATACGAGGTCTGGTGATGAGACAAGTTCTCAGTGTCTATCTGGTATTAAAAAATAATACATATCGCAAGCTTGAGATTAGGAAGGAAGGATATCCATTAAAACATCGTCTGACGAGTAAGATTATGATCGGAATAAGTGCTTTTGTGCTTATCAGTCTCATTCCCAGTTCTCTAGTAATTATGCAACATGTTACGGCATAGGCATCTATACTAAATGATGATCAACCGGTCAATCAATCTTGAATGAATGCAATACGTTGTGACACACTGAAAACCTATAAGCAATATACTATCGGTATCTTCTAAATATGTGATTTAACTTAGCTCTTGAAGTCCTAAACAGCAATCATCATTCCATGTTTTGGATAGTTTTCAGCTTTTTGATCGGTATAGCGATAACGGTTGATCTTTGGACGGTAGGTGGAGTAAAGCGAAAACTNAAGAGATTCAAAATGGTTTGGTCGAGAAGAGATGAAGAGTCAAACAGAAGAACGCTTATAGACTCCTCGGTATCACAACTGCCATTTAGACAAGCTCTGTTATGGACAATTGTATGGATATCTCTTGCAGGCATATTTGCGATGCTAATTTTTATAAGCAGCGGGTATAACAAATCCTTGGAATTCATCACTGGGTACGCAATTGAAAAGGCGCTTAGCGTAGATAACATGTTCGTATTCCTACTCGTGTTTTCGTCACTCAAAATTCCACCTATCTATCAGCATAAAATCCTCATGACCGGTGTTCTAGGCGCGGTCGTCTTGAGAATAGCATTAATTCTCGCTGGAATATCGTTGCTTGAAAGCTTTCACTGGATGATATACGTCTTTGGTGTACTGCTTATGTTCACGGGGATTAAGATTTTCTTACAAAGGAGGGAAAATGTGGTAAATATTGAAGAAAACATTGCCTTCAAGATAATGAAGAAATTCATTCCCATTTCGCCTGTGCTAGACGGCGGCAGATTTTTTTCGCGTATAGGTGGAGTTTGGTACGTTACGCCCATCTTTATTTCGGTCATAATTGTTGAAATGACCGACCTAGTTTTTGCCTTGGATTCCATTCCTGCTGTCCTTGCAATAACGACAGATACATTCATTGTAATAACATCAAATATTTTTGCAATCTTAGGTTTGAGAAGTATATACTTCCTACTTGACAATATGATAAATAAATTCTACTATTTGAAAGCTGGTTTGGCAGCTATATTATTCTTTGTTGGATCGAAGATGCTATTATCAAACTATTTTAACATTCCTATAATGGCATCGGTTGGAGTGATATTTACCATTCTGTCTGTCACAATAATAGTGTCATTTATCAGAACACGACATACTTTGGAGGCAAAAAAAACGACTAATGATTACTACCTATGATTGAGTATATCATAAACCCTTTTTTTTCATTCTTGAGCCAAACAGGATACCTAGGTATATTTTTAAATCAGCTTTGTGGATAGCATAATAATATTCCTTCCGCCTTTTTATTATTCTATTCTCATTCCAGCTGCGCTAGACAAAGATTTAGATCCTCATGCTATAGCTATCATTAGTGCAGTCGGTATGGTTTCGGCTAAATTAATAATCTTTCGTATAAGCTATTTTGGCCATAAAATTCTACAAAAGGAAAACATTAAGAAAAGCAAACTAATGGTCAATATCCAAAAATTTGTAACTAAATATGGTTGGAGAGCTGCATTAATTGTTGCAGCGACGCCAATTCCAGACGATGTTGTATACATTGTGTTAGGATTCTCAAAATACAATATATTGAAATTTATTGTGGCTACTTTTTTTGGGAAATTCTTGATTAATGAATTTTTGATTGTGGGAATAACCACTTACGGAAAACAGTTTTTCGAACGACTTCTTCTAAACACTGGTGATCATGAATTACTTTTAATGATAGGAATAATAATTGCAATCATTACAGTTGTGGGCATAGCAATATTGATAACTCCAAAGATTGGTTCAGGTAGATCTGTTGCAAAACGGTTTAGTTTCTAAACGCGTCGTCTGACGAGGGAGGATATTTAAACAAATGAGGATCTTTAGAGAAAGAAAAAATATTTTAGGAAATTTGTCCTTGATTTGCATTCAGCTACAAATTCAAATCATGAATGTGGGTAGTAAAGATGGAGTAGCGAATTGTGCAATAAGAAATGCAACTGGCGATGGTCAAACACCAAGTATTCGCTTGAGGTCTGTGACATGTCCATTTCCATATTCCATATACATTAAACCGATATTGTCACCAACAGATTTGTGCTGGTCAATATATGATCCCTATTCTACAATCATGGTCCATCAAAGGCTATTATTACGTCACCTACATGCTTCTTTGAATATTGATCTCTAGTACTTAAGGACTACAGCCTTATCAGCGCGACCATTTGCAACTGTATATACACATATTACCAGTAAGACTGGTTACTGTAGAAGGTGTATCTGGATTTTCTGCTAGATCTGAGATCAAGGTACACCCTTCAGCCCAAGATATAGTTGCATATAACACCCTTTTTCAATTAATATAAGGACAATTCTTGTCATTGTGCGAAATAGTATTGCAAGTCCTATTCTATATGGCGTACCTGTCCTAGGAAACATATCAGTATTCTTCCCCAATGAGGTCACCTTGCATATTCGTCAAAGGTCAACCAGAATTGCCGGGATTGATTGGCGCGTCAGTTTAGATTTTATTTGGTATTGAAGACCTAGACCCCAGCAGCTGGGAGTAATCGTACTATGCAATTAACACTAACAATACCTGTTGTCATAGCAGCAGAGCCCAAATTGGTTACCGATAGCAATCACTTGATTTCCAACTCCTAGTCTAGAAGAATTCGCTATTGCAAGTGGTTTAGGAGGAGATAATAGCTATAGTCGCTGCTGAGTAATTTCTGGGAAATTTGTAGAACTGCTATATTAGTAGATATTCGATGAGACAACCTTTGCATTATATTTATGTCCATCCGACCTTATCCTAATTTCGGGCGCTGGAGCATCTATTCCAGAGTAGCTTTAACATAATTGACATTAATGAGCTAATTTTTCCAAAAGGCCTGTAAAGCGTCAANATCGCCAGACGTTTACATTGTGGTACANAGTAAACATTCTGTTTAAGTAGATTTTAATCAATAGTATCTTATATGCTATTCAACGTCAATATTACTCAAAAGTTCCATTGCAGACGTATAGCTGAAATAATCAGTAGTGGTTCGTATGCAAACGTTAAGGCACTTTGGCCATTGCCAAAAGACTAGCGGATAAGTAGAACTTGAAACAAGAGAAAAGGCATAAACTCCAACTCTTTTATGAGATGCTGTGTGGAATAGAACAGGATATGACGCTGAATGAATTTGCAAAACCGACTCATATACAACACTATTCTAGACTTTCCTACGACAGAATGTTGAATTATGCCGATGAGTTAGAAAGAAAGGGGTTGCTCCACAGAGAGAGTGGAGGACTTATTTCAATAACTAAAAAGGGGAGGGAATTCACCTTGCAGTATAACCAATTGATAAACCTAGTCGAAAGTGCTGGTTTGTAGATTAAACAACCAACAACCAACCAATATAAAGAACAAATTGTCTTCATGGCTAACCGTTAGAATCGACTTTTCTCTCTAGTATTGAAAAGTGCTTGTAGTATTTACTATTTACTATAAGGGTGTTCATTATAGACTAGAAACCTGGATTGAGACAATTCTTACATCACTGAAGATTGTGTTTAGCTAACAAACTCCTATCCATATATACGAAGAAACCTCAACTTCCTGATTGCATTAAGAAACAGTTCTTAATGCTTTTCTTAATGGTACTTATTTACTCTGACAATTACTTTACAAAGGAATAATTGTAAGGAGATGGCGACGCACTAATCATGCTGACAGTAATCCGACCCACAGGAAATGAAGAAAGAGATCTATCATCAGCGATTAACCATGGTACGCAATTAACTTTAATTCGTATTCAGTGCATACACATATTAACCTAATTTGTCGACCAACTGAATATCTGCATCCCCAGTCGTATTCGACTCGAATATTACTAGGGTAACTATTACGGTCGTTCTTTTTTTGCTCGCGCTTTGTAATTTCGGACATACTGATACCATTGATATATACGATCCATTGATAACTAATGCTCACCTGACCTTCTATCAAGCGAAACACTCTTAAGATCTTTTTTGTGACCCATGTGAGGATTCATCTCTTCAATCCTGCCGAATCCTCTGAATGAATTAGAATTAGAATAACAAGAAGAAGTTCTTAGTCCCCATTCTGCAACTTTTGTTGCTTTAGTTAATATATCTGTTGATACAACTGCAAATTGAATAAAGAGAAAAAGGATATATTACTTCAATATTCAGCATCAATTATTTTGGTAAAAGTATAAGTCTTTCTTGGAGTGCCGGATAACTTATAAAAAATGAGATTTTTGATGCGAGAAGACATGTGGAACAACTGTAATTCTTGTCATAGTCGGAATTTTTGATCGAAGTAGCGTCTGCATTTCCATCGATAAGAGATCCACGTCAAAAAGCCGCCTGTCGCGATCGGTTTCAATATGGATTTCTGCATGTGCCACCATGCCCGCTGGTCGAATAAGCACAGTTGTGACTTTAATCTGATCCTTTTTGAATTTTTCTTCTAATATCCTCTTAATCACTACGATAGCCCGCGGATTCTGCCAGGCATCTATAAGAATCAATGAAGCTTCCTTCAATGAAATATACGACACAGAGAAGATGTATCCCGCAATTACCATCCCACCAATTGCGTCAGCTTGTAAAAATCCAAAATGTGTTGCAACCAATACACTGACAAAACCAATCACAGAAGCTGAACCGTCTTTTATTGAATTTTTTGCATCTGTTTTGAGAGAAATAAGATTGTATTTATTCGCAATTTTTCTCATTTGTAATGCTCTGTGCAAAGATATACCAGCGGCAGCTGCTAAGACAATCATCGTCACATCAGGCTGCTGAATCTTAAATGGATGCAAGAGCATATGATAAGAGTGGTACAATATGAATGAACCAACTACTGTCATTCCGATGGCCGCTATAAGCGCTGCAAAAGTTTCAACCTTGTAGTAACCAAAATGAAACTTCTTATCGGCAGGACGATTAGCAAGGTGTAAGCCTAGTAATACAATAAAAGAAATCACTGCATCGGACAATGAATCAATACCATCTGCAGTAGCTACTACACTTCCGCTGATGCGTCCAGCCATAAGTTCTGCTATACCAATGCTGATTAGAGTAATTATAGAAATTATAGCAATTTTCTGACCGGCTTTAAGGCCTTCATTTATTAGATGAGATTTTTCTCCCAAATTCTTAGATGGTACTAGACTATCATATGAATTATCTACAGCGTATGGTTCGTCCATTTAAGACTTCTTTGTTCTTAAAGACCTGCTCATTTGATTAGATTCGCAATCCGTTGTATTCTTCGGTGAATCACCTAGCCTCTCTCTCTTTCTCTGTGTATCATTCTCTGTGGTGACCGAAGATAAATCTAGTAAAATACGTACATTCAGAATGTGCAAATTCTGAAAGTTCATAGGTGTCCATAATAACACTCTCAACTTATCATTTCTTTACGGACAATGATAAGGCTTCCTCACTTGAAAAGAGTCCTTAATATGTCTACTAAATGGGATTCCATCTTCATCAAGATTTAAAATAGGAGCTCATTGTTCAGCGCTCTAAGTAAAGCGAAATATTACACGCTAACTACCACAATTAGTAGCGTTATTTGTAGACAGCAACAACCTATGGCTTATTCTAATCTCTTAAACTAGATAAATTATATAAATTAAAGTTTTTATGACACAGATTACAATATGCAGGGTTTTCTGAATTGTTCATATAACCTTCTGGTTTCACACAGGGACAAAGAAAGGATTGAGAAGACAGGATAGGATAGTTACTGGTGAAGTGTTAGCAAATACTGAATTTCAGTTTCCAGGCCATACAAATTTAGTAACATGTTTGATGATCACGTCCTTGTCATCGTAATTTTGTGTCACTAAGCTTGCAGGAGACAAAAAATTATGTCAACGTAACTAATTCAGTATTACATAGTATTGTACTTGACAATACCTAAAATGTGATCTTAATACCACTTACCATAAACTTTACATCACTGATCCTTACCATCCTTACCATAATTAAATTAAAGCCAGCGTAAGTAATGACACATTAATGAGAATTATCTATAAAGATTAACAAATGTGATGAGAAATCATACTTATTTATTACGATTGTATTATAACAAGTTGATTGGATTGTATAGCGTTGAATATAATCAATACTATTTTATCCAGATNTCGTTTGAATAGCATAAGTATTAACTCAAGTAAAGCAGATGAAAAGCGTTCTTGCTGGGCTGTTGTGTGTATAGACGGATTCGAAACAGATGCAAAAATTGTACACAGAAGAAGAGGTAAATTTGAAATCCTAGAAGATAACTACAGAGGAAAATATATCGGAGAAATAGTAGACGCATCGGACGTGATTTGTTGTAAAGTGAAAGATGACAAGACATCAAAGCCAAAGCTGACGGCTTGCGATTGCCCCCGCTGCGATTCGGTTAATACCTTCGAGAACAAACACTGTTCAAAATGTGGTTACGAGTTCACACTGGAACAAATTGGAGTAAATAAAGATTTAAAACTAGAAGTAATGGAAGAAAGGCACAAACAAGACATAGAGGTCATACGTCGAGAAATGAATCTCCAATTTACTCAAATTATGTCAATAATACAAGAGAATTACAAGTTGGCAGAAATGTCAAGCAAAGTTCAATCTTACGAGATATCTATGAAGCAGGGGTATTACAGAAAGTAAAAGTTGGGATGGTAGGTGGATTCTAGATGACCAAAATTACACCTAATGTTCATTTGATAGAAAACTAAGAGCATTCTTTTCCAGGTCTAAGAATTGTGCCTTATTTAGTAGAGGAGGCCCCAAGTGATTTAACCCTTATAGACACTTGTTTTTTTTCAGAGCTGCCAAAGCTTATGTCATACATTTCTAATGCAGGATACGATTTTAAAAAATATAAAACGCATGATTTTAACTCATGTTCATATAGATCACATTCAAGCTGCTAATGAGGTAAAAAGACTCTCTGTGGCCAAATTATACTCTCATTGGACTGAAGCAGGATACCTGGCCCATGATAAGTATCAAGGGGCANCTAGCCATGCAACAATTCAAAATACACTCGACAAGGTCATATGTCACTCTATTCTGAAAAACATAAAATTATGTTTGGAGCTGACTCTATTCAAATCAGTACTTGGAATGGTGACTTATTCATTCCGTCTGAAGTAGCGATTGATCCTCTTACAGCAGCTATTCCGTAAGAAGGATTTCACAGATAAAATTCGACAAGTTACTACTTGCACATCAGGATTCACCCATATTAGAAGGTGGGCAGAAAGCTGTAGAAAAAGTCACTTATGCAGCACTCNATTCAAGATCTTTTACTATTAGGTTATTGCAATTTAAAGAACTTGAATATTTTGTTCTCTCAATTATATTAGATAGTAAACTAGTACTTTATTGTTCTGACATTATTATTGAAGTACAAAATAACAATTCAAGAGTTACAATATTTAATCTCTACTCAGTTGCTGGCATAATTGGATCTGTATTTACTTTTTCAATTGTATCAGGCGTATTCTACATTAATAAAACCATTCGTTNAATCAACTATTATAATAGATGATTAAGCAAACAAAATCATTTAGAAAAAGAACAATTATGACAGTATTTGTTGTTGCATCTCTAGCTGTCATTATTCCTGTTATATACTTGCATAACAAATCCTCTACTGCTTTAGGTTCTCCCTCCATAACTAAAGATCCGACTCTAAAAGTTGAGACACTAGTTAATGGTCTTTCTTTCCCTACCAGCATGGCATTTATTGATAATAACAATATCCTGGTTTTGGAGAAAGGAGGCCAAGTACGTCTAGTCTCAAACGGTGTGCTAAAAGATAAGCCTGTCTTAAATGTACCTGTCGATACAGAAAGTGAGCGTGGTCTGCTTGGAATCGCTGTTATGAGTATTACCAAGACAGATATTACTGCCACTACTGCTACTAATAACAGCAAATTTGTATTTTTATACTATACTGAATCCAAGGATGGGGATCTTAGAAACAGAATTTATAGATATGAATGGAAGGCACAAAGCCAAAATCTCGTCAACCCCACTTTGATATTGGATCTTCCAGCACTTCCAGGTCCAAATCATGATGGAGGGAAATTAATTATTGGTCCAGANCATTATCTTTATGCAGTAATAGGAGACCTGAATCATAGAGGTAAGCTTCAGAATATTAAAAATGGATCTGATCCCGATGACACTTCAGTCATATTCAGAGTAAATCCTAACGATGGTTCAGCAGCCAAGGATAATCCATTCATAAATGATCCTAACATTGCTATGCACAGATACTATGCATATGGTATAAGAAATAGCTTCGGAATTACATTTGATCCAGTAACTGGTAATTTATGGCAGACAGAGAATGGGCCTAATGTATATGACGAAATTAATTTGGTAAAGCGAGGATTTAATAGTGGATGGACCCAAGTTATGGGTCCACTTTCAGGAAATCCAGGTGTCAACATNGATCAATTAGTTAATTTTCCTGGCTCTCATTATGCTAATCCAGTATTTAGCTGGAAAAATCCGATCGCGGTTACAGATATTGGATTTATGAAATCATCAGTACTGGGAGAAAAATACAAAAATAATATTTTTGTTGGTGATTACAATAATGGTAACCTGTATTATTTTGAAGTTAACAGTACGAGAACAGGAATAAAACTTGATACCAGCCAACAGCAGGCTGGATTGTCTAGTTTGGTAGTAGACAATGACAATCAACTGTCTGCAGTAACGTTTGGTAGCGGTTTTGGTGGAATTAGTGACATTAAGACTGGACCAAAAGATGGCTTTCTATACATTTTATCAATCAATGATGGAAGTATCTACAAAATTGGACCATCAGTCAAGTGATCGGGCGACACAGTAACATGCTGAGTTCAATAAGAGATGACAGATATTTTACATAACTCGACATAGATGCAACTCCAGCTAAGGTTCCTTCAGCCCTTCGACAAATCAAGGAATGATGAGTTGGTGGAGGGCAGAAGGGGCTAGAGATTCTAAAGGAGGTTTCATATTAAATTATGGTGTTAGTACATGGTTATCATCATTACTGCAGGCAAAGCGTCCGATTTTTTTTATATTCGATTTGTACTAATCCATTACGATAGTCTCTTTTTAACTTTTGTTGTAAAGTTGTTTTTGTAAAAATAAACTGTATTTTTCTGCGTATTCTTATCCTAGATGTGAAGTTACTGTGCGTATTTTAGGACCAGAGAATCCTGCTAACATCGTAAATAAAAGAAAGTGTGGTACTTAATGCTTGAGAGCCATAATGCTCAGTCAATCACAAACGAATTTAATTTACAGAGATATTCAGTAGCTATGGATTACAAGTGGTGTTGGATTCAAAGCTTACTATTCCTCAGCTAAGACAAATTGTATTGCAAATTTAAAAAAAATCTGCCCGGTATCTAATGACGATCACTAGTGTGACTTGTTTCGTACTAACTTTTGTTTTGCTAACTTTCAAAGTACTAGCGCCTCAGAATATAATCAACAGCTCACCAGTTTGAGAATCTAACATCTACAGCTTAGGTTCTATTCTTTTGCAAATATGTAGCTATGTAGGTTATACCACCTGCAATGACTCCTATACTAAGTAGGCCTGCAAATGTGGCTATTGGTGGAATGAACTGTACCATAATTGCATTATTTGGTGTTAACTTAGATACTGCAGAAGGATTACCTCCACTAGTGATGACGTTAAATATTCCAGAACCAATTAATCCTGCAAATATCATAGTAAGTGTTATAGAAGTACCGCCTACATTCATTCCAATCAAATGAATCCAAGCTAGCACCATCCTGAACCCACTAATTCGTTTTGTCATATTAATCTCTAGATGGTTATAAAATACAGCTGTTACTGCAATTGCAACAACTAATATCATATAGAAGATGTAGCCCAGGAAGAACCATTTAGCCGGACCTTCAAAAGATAAGGAGAGGAATTGAATAATATTAATTGTAGAAGAGAATAGCAACTGAATTGCAACAATTAGTAATGTAAGGCCTGTGATAATCGCACCTTGAACTATTGCCGCTATTATGAATCTATTACCCCAGATACTAGTTGTAATCACAGGCTTCCATCTTTAGTTCTTGGCATTTCCTAAAAAAAGATTCACATTTTATAAAGTCTTTTGAACAGTCATTGTCCGTCGACGAGTGTCTGCCAGCCTCCATCTAAATACTTAACTCCTGCTTGACTACCCACATAGATTTGATGAAGTACCGGTCCTATACTCTGAATACCTGGATCGTTTGCATAAGTATTTAGTCTCAAAATCGTCTTAATTATTTCAGAGTCGTTTAAGTCTTGAATATTTTTATCTAGCCATTCCTGTTCTGTCCCTATCTCCTTTAAAATCGAGTCACTTGCATCAGTGAGAAATAGTGCGTGCGGTCCTTGATTAAAGTAAAAACCGTCTATTTCTACAGTTCTTGCANGACCTCCAATTTCTCTAGATGAATGTTCAAATAACGTTACTGCCTTTCCTGAACGAGCAAGCAGCGCAGCAGTGGTAAGACCTGCAAGCTCACCTCCAATAATTATGACATCTAAACTATTCACTTCATTTGACATTAGAAAGTAAAAATAGAGGCATGACTTTTGAATCTTCCGATCAATGGCCATGTCGATTTACTGTTTTTCTGTTCATTTTAAGTCAGCTATAGCTTTGCAGAAATACCTTCTCATAATGGCTAAATCCATAGAAATAATTTGTTTCCCTGAGAATTTCTTTATAGCTTTACACGGGATAGGACCTTGGACCAAAACCATAATGCAGCTTAGTATTGCAAAAATTCCCAATTCCCGTTCTGTAAAGAACCAAGCATTTGAGTTACTTTGGTATAGTGATTGATGAGATTAGTACACTTTGGATTAAAGCAGCGTATAACAAAGGCCGTCGTGTCATCCGACAGGTATAGAGCCGTGACCGGCTTTACTAGGATGTAAACTGGAATATAATGAAGAGCCGCCAGGCGAGGAGGTTGGCGGTAGTAAAATTGGAGGCATTGAAGGATCTGTAACTGAGCCATCTGGACATGTGAAAGTATGAGGTTGACTTAGAGGTTATTCTAGTCCTTCACTACTAGCCGGATTCGGGACACAAATACCATCAAAACTTATACTTTGGTTATCAGGACAAGGAGGCGCTAGACCAATATCCTGCAGTTTGTTTGTGGTACAATCTCTAGCCGCTCCGTAGCATTGGTGTTTACTGGCATAAACCGGGGGGCAATAATTAACGCAGCAAAAATTAATAGTGCAACTACGAGTAAATTACATCTAGTAGTAGAAGCCAAGTCGGCACCCTCTCGACATTATTATCTAGCTTCATTTACCGTTTTTGGTGAACCTAGAAACTTTAAAACTCGTTGAGCGGCTTGGATCGAACTTGCTTTTTTTGCTGTGCAGTAAATAACTTCACCGTTAACCAGTTTGAGTTTTGGCGTCTTGTATTGATACAAAATATTTTTTTCCTATTTACACAAAGAAACGCAGCATTCTTAACCCTCAAGCCTTCAACAATTTGTATTATTTCTAATCCTCGATAGTCTGACCACTTGGACAAATAGCGATTTTATCACTATCCAAAAACAAAAACATGTTGATAGGGAATTTTTGTTTACAAATATAACATTCGGNAATTTCTTCGGTTATCACATNGCACACCTAGATCTGTGATTATCATAACTGGATTCTTAAATCCCATATTCCTTACCGATATCTTCGTAATCGTGGACACGTTCAGAAGTTATCAAAACCTCCTCC
>AF_2010_repII_A10DRAFT_1000013_pt1 | contig 16756 bp, 19 predicted proteins | sample AmaForrepliIIA10_FD_9534 | JGI IMG/M metagenome (IMG submission 9534) | reverse complement strand
TTCTTACGAATCGTAATAGAGAGTTGGAAAATAGTCGATAACTACCTCGATCAGTTATTGTAAATTGGAAATAATCTAAATCAGTCGATTAGTAATATTTAAGGTNCGAAGGCGAAGGACATTAGCTTTCTCCATGACCTCTCCTGGAGGTTATCCGAAGTATATCCCCCTATATTCGCCTTCTTAGCTCTTAACTCCTTTTGCCAAAGTCCTAACAATCCTAAGGTCTTGTCGTAATGGGATATCAAGTGGTATATTAAGTGAATGCAATAGTTTATAGCTGGCACTTCTTATTCTTTCAATACTATAATGACGCAAATCATAGCCACAATAAACGAGCTCGGCAATAACATAGAAGTAATTAATAGAAAAATGGATCTGGTTACTGCTGGTCTTCATCGCTTTATTTCTAAATATCTAACCCAAGATTTTTCGCCTCATGATGCTCTTACGGTGTCTGAATACGTTTTGACAATGAAAAATGAGATAAACATTTCGGACAGTTATCGAGAGATAACGTACTGCTTAGATTTCTTTGTTAGAAATTGGATATCTCTATAATGTAGGATTAGTTAGATTCAATTCTCTTTTTATCGACCGCTGAGATTCTCCTTTCAGCATTAGAAGCCAGACTTGATCTCTTCTTTCATTTACGACGTTAGCAGGATTCTTTGGTCCTACCATTCCGTTCGCATCATGGAAAAGAAAGATGATGGCAGCCACAGCCACACTCTTTACTGCTGCGGTCACTTTCATGGCGATTTGAGATACATGCNAATGTCAGATATTCCAAGTACTCTTATCTGTGCATAAAAAATACCTATGAGACTATCAAACTAAGCGATAGAAATTTATGTAATACCGTATAGCGAGTAAAGTAATGCGTCAAAAAATGGCTTTGATTCTTGCAATGTTCCCGATAGCAATAATAATACTGGTAGCATCAGTCTTAACATTATCATCATCGGCATACCTACGTATGAATACGCCAAAGCCGAGCCAAAAGGTACCTGTGGGAAGTTTCTTAACTATAACAGGGGAATCTACGCCATCAAACGCGACTCACACGAGATGTAATGTACAACTTCAGATAGACCATCAGGGATACAAACCAGTCACTCCTCTCGGCCCAGGTGGTACATATACGAGTTGGAAAATCGCAACAATCGGGCCTGTTAAAGCAGGGCTCAATTTTATAGACGGACAATACACATGTTTCCCACCCACAGGAACAGCTCCAAACTTTATTAAACATATAATTCACAATTTCACCGGATTACAAACAGGTACCACACAAACCAATTCAGCTAATCAGACACCACCATTCGTACCACACTAGGATTTGCAGCAGCAGCTAAAAGATCGTGTTAGCTGAGTAATTTCAGCGACAAAAAACAAGCTAGAGGAAGGGGAGTAAACTACTGAACCAGTGGCAAACATTGTTATTGAAAAAGTTATAAATCGTTTAATCGTTCTGGACTATGTCCTCAAGAAAGCATTTTTCATATAACTTAGCGTTTATAGTTCCATCCAAGTTTGTTACTGCGGTGTTCCGTACGTATTAATTTCATTGAATTAACTTCTGCGTCACATTTATGACATGAGAATTAGTTCTGGTAACTTGAGGGGAGAAAATACTACGTGGTAAACCGGTGGGAGATCCATTTAAGAGAACCATTTTATAGTATTGCTTATGGTAAATTGAGCGAAATGGAAACGCAGGAAGAGCATATGTATTTTTTCGTCTGGCGAACACCGAAAAAGAACCATGAAGCGATGATGCAGATCTGCAACCAAGCTCATAAAATGCACGGGAAGTACGACGAGCGCCTGGAGTTTTTCCAACTTGCCAATACTGACACCTTCGAGGGTTTCAATAGCATCGCCAAAACCGTCTCATCTAGCCAAGACGAGGAGGTTTGGTTAGAACTAGTATTCTTCAGAGACAGCAAGCACCATGATGAAGTAGTCGCAAGCATGCTAAAAGATAAAAGTGCAGGCCAAACATTCAAGCAGTTCATGGATCTCATTAGTCCGGGATCCTGCATAGAAGGGAGGTTCAACCGCCTCATAGTCTAAATCCAGTCTAGAACACACAAAGGGGACTTCAAGTTGAGATTTCGATTTACTTNTTTCAAATCCTACATTGTCTGTAAATCTATGCTCACACGACTTGTATTAATGAATCATGTTAAATTTGGCGCGACTAATTCCTTTCTTTATTTTCCTACGAGTTGCATTTAGAACCATTTAACGGAGCGATGACTCGACTCGAGTGGGCCTTTCTTACGGACGAAGTTGAGCCTACTTTTTAAATTCCATTGGTATCTGCTTTCTTAATCTTTATAGTTACATTGTCGCCTACTTTTAGTGCCATGTCCTGGTACTCCCTCATACTGATCTTGAATGTATGAGAGTCAGTTGGAAAGCCGCCACCACCGCCCATGGTTTTACCAATTTTGGCCATCGCTTTCCGCAATTTCTTCATCGACTCCTCTGGCGACGTTAAAGCGCAGCAAAATAATTTATTAATTCCATTACATCCACGTATGACAAGCAGCGGCGCGCCTCCAAGTGCAAAAATATTTTTTATATTTGATGTTTGTGTTTAGCCTGTATGATGGGAGGCTAGCCAGTGTGATAGACGTTGTTCGCGCATATTCAATTAGAAATTTAAGGATCCCGAGTCGGACAACGGGTGAGTAAACGTTAAATGTTGAACCGACTCGGAAAGGGTTATGTGTTAAATTATCTCATACACTGCGAATTATATAACAATTGCGTCGAAAATGATAATTGGTCTCATAAAGCATCAAAATGTGATGTCTAGTGTATGGACTTGATGCTTTTATTATTCTTTTTCTTAACAGCCTTTGCATAAAATTATAATTGATTTCGGCTCTTTAATAGGAATAATATGACTGAATCATTCTACGCCTCGATCGGTATGTTTTTGTAGTTCCTATGAATTAGCGAGCCAGGCCAGGATCTTCAACATCGTAATGTCTCTCAGACTCAATGACGGCTGAACCCAACAAACAGGTTGTAATAGGTCTGCACTCTAACGCTTGTTAACACCTTCTGTAATTCCTCGCTAGGGTTGCCGTAGACATCGAATCTGGTTATCTTAGATATATTAAAAATCCTTGGAAGTATTTTTTGGGATGCAACACCGTTATTATGAGTAATTGCGGCTTCTGAATTTCTGTACGTTTCATGAACAATGCACTTTGTCTCGCTTCCATTAACATAAAACTGGTATTCTATTGTGTCTAGCTCATTAGCTTCTACCACTTTGCTCAAATCCTGTATCAGTTTCTTAAATTCTTCTGTTTTTCNTTCTTTTATGGTAAGTTCTGCTCTGAAATGTATCTGGTTATTGTCCATTTATGAGGTCCCCATGAGTTATCCATTCGATACGAATATAATAACTGCATTTTTTTAATGACGCGTTCAAATTCCGTTGATTTATAACTAAATGACATTATTGTGTTCTAAATTGAGCCGTCTACAACCTGCATTCTGTATTACCAGCCATTGCGTGGACTAAATCATACAATTAATTCGGATGAACGCACCTTCCTATCATTATTTTTGTTTTTCAATATCTTTTCTGTTTGCATTAAGGATTTTTTGTGTATAGTTCCCACATAATTAACTAACTGAAAAACTGAGACAAAAGTACATGGGGAAACATTAGTGTAATCACCATCTAGGTATGACTCATCTACTTAGTTTATAAATCAATAAAACATAATTGATATTAGAAATGTTTAAGAAGACCAAAACAATGGCAAAGAAAACGTCCAAAAAGAAATAGAGTAATTAGCAATGTAGTATAGGTGACCATACTCAAACAGCATACTTCTTCTTGGTTTATCTAGACTTTGCTTTTCAATGGACTGTCCTTTGATTCGAGGCGCGCACTTTCCAAGAATCCATAAATGTTTAAAATTTCTTCGTCGGTTACACCGTATGATTGTAGTTTAATTAGTGATATCAGCCCCATATTGGTGCGTCACTACTTGATCCATCATATTCTAAAGTCTGAAGTGAGTGGCGGCCCATAATCTATTTTTCAAACCAATATCAAAACGAAGAAAATAAATCACTCGCTCTTAGACATTCGATCGAAATAGAACGGGTATTCACATGAATTCGGTTGTCTCATCCGTCAGACACCTCATACCCGTACGACCATATATGTCAATGGCAAGGAACTTATTATCTCGACTCAGTTTGATGACATATGGCGGTATGATTTGTAGGCAAAGATCAGAGAAAGTTACCAATATTCTATTGCGAGTTACGAAAATATTCCTACATCTTCTCAAAGTTACGATTGTTAGAGACTACAGATTCACATGGTAGATGGAACCCAGCACGCGATCAATATCATATTCGCTGACTCCTAAAAAATCAAATACAGAACTTATCGGTTTTGTAGCCATGTTTTCGTCTTGTTTTCGATTTGAAACAGCCTTCAGTCGAGTCTCTGAGACCCTAGTTAGCAAGATTTGAGCGAAATGATTCCACTCTTGCAAGGCTTTGTTATCATCTAAGGAAGACAACAAATGTACAAGTCTAGCAAGTGAAGCGATTATCAACACCCTGTATTTCTGCAATTCTATTTTGTAAGGGTTGATATCAGACATACTTCGAATTTCAGAGCAGATGATAAATTGATATTCATCAAGATTCCTACTGATCGTAACTGTCCTGCCAATGCTATTTATCCTACTCCTTGCGAAATTGACATCAATAGTTATTCCCTCAAAAATCCCTGCTAGTCTATCTATTGTGAGGTAACGTGTAGTTATACCATCCTTTGACAATAATTTCTGACATTTCCTATCATTAATGATCAAGTTTTTGAATATAAGTGGGTAAGGACTCTGATATTTAGAGGCATCATGATCTGACACTACGATCCTTCATTTGCTTATTACAGTTAAATAAGTATTAGGTATATGACGGAAGACATTATCAATTATGCAGGTTCTTCTTGATGCGTCATGTGCATTTTTTGCATCAATCTTGCAGCTGTCCAAATACAAGTAAATCGAAGAAATAGAACTACACACCCCCTTTTTTGATATCTTCAAAAATATGTTTTGGGCTAGCCCAGTGGGAAGATCAATAATTTTAAATCCTGCCTAGGTTGTGGACAGACCTTAAACAAAAATGTTTTTAGAGGTCATCTGCGAAGAAGAATCGCAGCTAACAAACCTAGTAAATATTCACTAGTGGAGAAGTATGGGATGTTGGTTAAAATGCTATGCAAATATTCAAATTGCTTCAAAATATTATAAGATTTCAAAACTAGAATAATAAAACTCTCTGGCTCGGATTGTTTGATTTCAAATGAAAGAGGCGTTCGGACGTCTGACAATCCTAATACATGGCTGCATATGGCATACTTGAATTGTATTTGAGCCACAAAAAGTTTGAGCTAAGATGGGTTGATTCATTACAGAATACAGTTAAAACTCCATCTCGATCTCTGTTGGTTTACAATTCCTTACTGCTATCAGACAGTGCATCGCAAGATAGATATACTCATAGCTACCTTTTCTTGAATTTGATGAAAGGCCAATCATTTTGGAATATCCCTATACCTTTGGTTCTAGCAGTAGGCATATTGTCTATAATTTATTTATCCGATACTAACAATAGCAGTAATCAACATGTCTACTCACAGCAAAACAAGTCTTCACGGATCTTTACNACCCCTTTAGCCCAAAGTTGGAGCAACAATACCAATAATACTTTTATCTCTGTGCCAGCAACAGCAGTCGCGATTGTAAAACCNGATAGGGCCTCCCTTACCCTTGGGATAGAGACAACTAACAAAACTGCAAACGAAGCACTGAGCAGAAATTCAGATTCAATGGCAAAGATCCTTAGCGGATTATTTTCGAATGGTGTGAAACAGAATGAAACTAGTACGAGTGCTTTTAGCATATCTCCTAACTACAACTATTCACAAGGCCGAAACACGATAACTGGATTTACGGCAACAAATTCTATCCTAATCATGAGCGCAAATATTAATGACACTGGCAAATGGATCGACAATGCAATTTCTTCTGGGGCTACAAGCGTGCAGAGTGTCGTGTTTGACCTTTCAGAAAAGAAGCTAGGCGAAATTAAAAACGATCTTATCAATCAAGCAATCAATAATGCTAAGAGCACGGCATATACAGCAGCTGCTTCGTTGGGTATGAAAGTTGTAGGAATAAAGTCCATATTTATTAATGACTTTGAAAACCCTGTTACTAATCCGCAACCCTTCTTTAAGAATTCATTAGCAGAACCTGCTGGGGCGAACACAACTCCCATCATTTCCGGAGAACAAAGAGTATCTTTAAGCATAACGACAAATTGGTTGGTGAAGTAATGAATGATGGTGAAGAATGATTTTACTGGTGTGGGTAGCTTATAGGCTTGACCTGCCAGGATTAGTATTAATGTACTTTGGCTATAGTGAAGGCTTGATCGAGCAGCGTTTTTGGCTTGTAGAAACCTACACGAAGCAAGCCTATAGTGTCAATGTGCGAAATTGCAATGGGAACATTGTAAGTCATTTGCAATAGAAGCATAATAGGTAGGGCGATAATTTGAATCATTTCAACTTGGACGCAAATCTCTTCGCTTCTCAGATTGTTTGTATTCCGTATAATCGCTTTTAGGCTTTTAATTTTTCATCTAAAGATCAATCAGGCTAAGAACTTTAATGAATATAAAAATGGATATAGAATTATAGAACGGCTTTAGGTCTTGTTTTATTATTCAGATATCTTAAAGGTAATTTATTTTGAATCATATGTACTGAGGCAGATAAGTTTGCAGAAATGTATTTGCTCATAGCAGCGTGAGTTTATCAGCGTTTTAACATATATATTTTGGTCTTTGCAAATGAGAAATTTCAATTTTTGAGTACATGGTATATCGATAGGCGAGTTCCAGATCCAACTAGTGATATCTGTGCGGAGTGACAATCATTGAAGCAGTTGATACCAAAAGTGTATATTTTGTCACTACCAATATGGGATAGAAATTGAGGGTAATCGCGGGATTCATTGGTGCAATGATAGCCATAATCTTTATTTCCATATTCGTAAGCTTGACATTTGGCGCGATGTTAGCATTTATAACGATGATTTTATCGGCCATATACATCACTAAACGGACCAGAATTAAACTAAAGTCTAGGAGGGCGTAAGGAATGTCACGAAAAACATAATGACGTATCTTCAGCTTACCGTGCTGCCTGAGGCGATTATAATTCTTGCTTTAAGGTTACTCATTTTATTAGTTTTTATTGTTGCTCCAGGCTACGTCACATAACCGTATCTCATGATTAAAACTACCATTGATTTTTAGCTATTCTAATAATTCTATTATCATCTCAAACTGACGTCTCGACAGATCAGATTTGAGTTCCCAGATTGACTTTAAAATAGCAAAGGTACATGCTGTATCCTAGAGTCAACCCCAAAATGCGCAAAAAACTCTCCTAAAAGCTTAAACCTCCTGTGAAGGTTTTTTCATATGTATCAAGCATGTGAAACTTTTTCATGCCAAGTAAAGTTAGGTCGAAAATAATTTCCTTGGCACTTAAATAGGTAAGATAGTTTGAATACGCATAAAGTGGGATGAGAATGACTAGGACAAGCAAATTATCTAATAATCGAATTGACGCGATATTCCGCAAGTTATCGGAGACGGAAGCCTGCGCACTTATATGCTATTTAGTAGCAGGCTATCCAAATATTCGAGTAAGTGAAATGCTTGTTGATGTCCTTGTAAAAGCGGGTGCAGACATTATTGAAATAGGAATTCCTTTCTCTGACCCCATTGCTGATGGGCCAACTATTCAAGCAGCGTATAATGATGCATTGAAGAACAAGGTCACTCCAGCAAAATGTCTTGAATTAGTGGGAAGAATACGTAAAAAACATCCTGATCTGCCGATCATATTAATGACTTATTCTAATATTGTTTTAAAGGAAGGTGGGCTGAAAAAATTTGTTCAAAAATCCAAGGAAATTGGAGTAGACGGTTTCATACTTCCAGATATGAATATAGACGAGGCCCAACTGTACATAAAGGTGGTATCCGAGGCCGGTCTTGCCACAATATTTCTTGCCTCTCCAAATACCAAAGAAATAAGGCTAAAGTCGATTATTTCTAATTCTAGAGGTTTCTTGTATTTGATCACTGTCTATGGTGTCACCGGAGTGCAAAGATCATTTAAAGACTTTACTGGCCAAGCAATAAGAAGGGTTAAGCGCCATTCTGGTACTAAAATTCCTGTTGTTGTTGGGTTTGGAATTAGCAAACCCGAACACGTCAGATACATGATTAATTCTGGTGCGGATGGAATAGTAATAGCTAGTGCTATTGTAGACATTATTAGGACAAATTTAGAAAGTCCAAGACTGAACCGAAAAGTAGAGTCTTTCGTATGGACTATGAAGTTGGCATGTCATTCAAAGAGTTCATGAATTTATGTAAACAATTTGATATCATGTANGNAGTATCACTAAGTTTCTTCAGCAAATGACTTCGAAATTTTGGACAAATCGAGACAAGAATTTCAGAATGAAGATGATACTTGTCGTGGACATTTTAGACTTTTGTATCAAAAATTGAATTAAAGAAATAGAAATCCAATTATTTGATTCCACGATTCACATAATAATTTGATATTGTATCCTGTTACCGTAAATGTGGTCCATAATTTCGATGGCTAAGCATCAGTATTTTTCTCAAGTTTTCGACTCACGGTAAGTAGCAAAATAATGTGGAATGTATTGAATTTACATTTTAGGTAGGTATAATAAATATTAAACATATTTAAAAATCGTTTATCATGGTTATTGAAATTGCTCAGGTTATTCAAGATTTTGCCATAATCATGATCTTAGCTTCTGTTATGGCGTTGATCTCGTACAAACTCAAGCAACCTTTAGTTATTGGCTATATTATCGCTGGTATTATAATAGGGCCACATACACCTCCCTTCAGTTTAATTTGGCACTTGGACATTCTGAACCTATTCGCTGAAATAGGAATAATTTTACTTTTATTCGTTGTCGGTATGGAATTTCCTATCGAGAAATTGAGAAGTATTGGGAAGAAAGCATCGATAATAGCAATGGCTGAAGCTTTGGGAACTTTCGCTGTCGGTTTCATCGTTGCTCAATATCTACACTATTCTGTCTACAATAGTCTATTTTTGGCTCTTGCGATTTCAGTTACAAGTACAGTGATTGTAATGCGCATCTTAGAAGAATTAGATATGATAAAGTCTGAGGCAGCTACAATAATCTTAGGAGTTGCAATAATAGAAGACATTATTATTATCTCTATGCTGGCAATCTTGCAATCGGTTGGTTCTACAGGGCATGTATCAATATTCCCTAATCTAGTGATATCTGTTGGAACCGTACTGGCTTTCATAGGTGGTGTATTGATAATTGGTTCCAAGACAATCCCTAGGTTTGTCAATTATATTGGACGGACAAACCAGCATGATTTGCTTATAATTGCTGTTATGGGTGTAGCCTTTGGTCTATCATTTATTGCTAATCAGATTGGAGTATCTGTTGCAACCGGTGCATTTTTTGCTGGTGTGTTGATAGCTGAATCTAAGGTTCATTCTGTAACAAAGCTACTAGCTACACCTTTGAAGGACATGTTTGCTGCATTATTCTTTGTGTCAGTAGGCGCTCTAATGGACATCAGTGTTCTCCCCATGTTCATAGTTCCCGTTCTAATATTGATTGTCGTTTCAATATCAGCCAAATTCTTCACTGTGGCTATTACCTCTAGAGCCCAAAAGATTAGCATGGTAACCTCACTTAGATCTGCATTCGGTCTGTCGTCTTCAGGCGGTGAACTTGCATTAGTGGTTGCTAAAGGCGGTGCAGATATTGGAGGTTCTACTAGTTCATTTCTATTGCCTTTGATAGGTACAATTACGATTATCACTACGTTTCTGACTCCGTATATGATAAAATTCGGATGGANGCTCGCGGATACTATATCCGACTACTATGAAAATAGGAAGAAGTTTAGGATAGTCTAGCTAAAGAATTCAACCTTGAAGAGATGCATTTAGTATTGTAAACCCGCAGGCCATTTTCCAAAGGACTTATTTTACTATTTTGGGCAAAAAAACATGCGTTCTGTGGCCAATACGAAAACAAAGGATTAGCATAGAAATAGTATAACAGGCACGTATATTAGCTAATTATTTCTTTCTGCAGTCCTTGTTCGTATACTCACGACACCTATCTTGATTATGTCTCCAACTACCATTCATAAAAAATTCAAGATGAGGGACATTTTCTTTGTCAGCTATTACTCTGGTATCTCCATTTCTTGGAGGTCGGCTCGGATAGGACGATCTCTCATAAAAGTTGGGCTTACTCATTTCATAATACTTTGTGACTATCCCATATAATAGTCAGATGAATGAATGTTTATATTTTAAAATCTTTTAAATATGAATATTCCAAGCCAATGATGAAACTAACCCAAAATAGACTCGAAGAGTACTGTGATGGCCTAAAACCTTTCTCCTATAAATGCTTCCGTGAATCGGATGAAACAAATGAATGCTGTTATTACACAGCTGTGAAAACTGAAGGCAGATTGTCAGACAATTATCGTAGAAATATTAAAGCAAACTTAAGTAGGTTATCACCCTTCCATAAAAGCGAGCCATTCAAATATGAAACGTGTCTTTTTTTGATTAGTTGCGCAAGCCTGAAAGTGAAGATTCATTACACAAATGGAAGGGGTCCTATAGTCAGTCCTTAACCCTTTTAATTTCCTTTTTCAAGTGGTTATATTATCCAAATGATACCGATAGACCAAAACCAGATGTAGTAAAGAATCCAGTCGTGAAAAAGAACCCTCCGTTACAATAGAAAGACATCTGCATCATTATTTTCTCAGTAACATATTTCAGTTCTTTTGGGTTGTCAAGAATAGCAAAAAAAGTTTTGGTTCCAACTTTGCTACAAATGAAACACTTTGCAGTTTCTTGTAACAAAGTTATGGTGTTNGAACCTACTTCCATATTTCATTCCGTTGAAAACAGACATAAAGGATTGTGTGAGCAATTTCTCATACTTATCATCTAATTCGCCGGCCATTTCCTCATACGGTCCTTAATTGCCTTATCTAAATCAGGGTATCTTTGTCTCATTTTCACTACGTAATTCCTTACGTCACAACTTAAGTTCTTACGTTTCACATCAGTAAAGAACTCCTCTAGTCAGCGAACAATTGCGCTAATGAATCTATGCCCCATTCTACTGACATACTATCCTGGACCAACCCAATAAAAAAGCGGAGAATGCCCTCCATGTTAAGTTTCCTCGAGGCCCCTTCTATTTTCATTTTTCTAGATCCTTAACTACCGTAGCTTGCGCAATATCACACTACACCTACTCACCATAAGCTGTGAGTCTTTTAGGCTACTGTCGTCATCCTCTTTTTCCTCTACAACTCTAGCTATGATGTTTTCATGGTCTCGCATAGTATCTTTTAGGGCTTGGCGTAAAATTTTCGCTTCTTGCTCACTCAAATAACACACATATCATATCCTTCCTAACCTCCCAGGCTGGCCCTAATGTGTGAACGATAGGGGGCCAACCTACAACACTCTTTCCCAGGTGATAGTATATACACAACATGCAAGACAATGGTTTATTCATTAATAGACTGGATGTTACAAATCTCCACCAACCTACCCACCTAGCCCCATTATGACCTTTCCTAGATGTAACGATAAAAACACAATTAAATACGGTAAAAAATATGGTTTAACCACCAAACAACGAGACCTATGCAAGGGTTGTAAATACCTACTTAATGTCCTACTGCCCGGAAAAACAATAGAAGTGAAAACAATACGTAGACTTTCAATAAGAAAGGAAATGTTGAGACAAATCATACGTGCAGACTTAGCAGAAGATAAAAATAGAGTTATCAAAGAATATGATTTCATTGGCAAAGCAACGTAAACATGATGAAAAAACGCGTAGCAAGAAAGTAAAAGGATTGCTTCTTTGGAAAGGCGCATAAGCTCCCGTAGGATCGGACAACACTCAAAAGTCAGGTTAAAACAAATTATAGAAACTCAGAAAATGGCGGTAGGTTAATTCTTCATATAGGAGATACATATCGGGACCAACTACGGATAGCCTGATAGCTTTAATTTTTTAGGAGCTGGATGATGCTTTTGCCTTGTAGCACGTTTCAAAAGGATGTGACCTTTTGGCCGTGTCATAGTTGTCTATACTTAATTTTCGTGAGGGTATCTTTTAAATTTATTTGCTGAATACGAAATGACATCTCAAAGGGTTAATAAAATGTAACTCTGAGGGTTCACGAAGACCTATGTGACGAACTGAGGGGCATTGACGCCTTTGGCGATTCGTTTTCGGACGTAATTAGACGTTTGTTGGATAGCTATTATGTTACAGGAAGGAGTGGCGAGAGGGAAGCCACGACGGCCGCTATGGGTCGGGACGATATCAAAGCCAGGCTAATGAAAAGGACAGCTACACCAAAGCGGTATCTGAATTAGTTAGACAGAATATGTTATGTTGAAGATTAACTTATATGTCACACTAATATGGTACCCGGTATGGCTTTTTGATACTATCAAGCGAGTTAATCTAGAACATACAATAGATGATATAATAAATAGAAGGCCAGTATTGATGAGACCCGAATTTCAAAAAATACTATCTAATGCTATCTAAAGAAGAAGATTTTGTTTTGGGTTGGGTTATTGGAATGATTGCAGGGCATAGTGAAGTTGCGTTAAGTGCTATGAGTGGGGGGATCTTGAATTAAGTGATTATCAAGAACTCAGTAGTATGGCACAGAATAGATTGATGAAGATCCGTAAGGTGATTAAGGATCACGGAGGAATTTAATATTTTTACCTTATTATCGTTTTGAGGTTTAGAAATAGCCAGACTACTCGTCCACCACCAACAATGCAGATAGGCTGAGGTTTTCTCCCAATTTTGGTATGCGTCTCCCTTTCTGATATTTTGGCAGTCCTTANGTACATTCCATTGGGATATGCGGCATTGCCATAGATTTGATGCTTAACGCGCTTTTAGTTATGAATTTAGAAATCCTGACGGCAATAAGTAAGAAATCGTGTTAATGCAAGTATAGATCATGGTGAAGAATGGTAATAGTTACGATAGGAGTTCCAGGTTCTGTAGATATGTAACAAGTATATTGAGAAAAGTTATCCTGTTGGTAATAGGAGGATCAAAATTACAAGTTACCAATTATTAGATAGTAAGAAACCCCTTAAGCTAGGATCTAACACGAATCAGGGCGCCTTCAACTAGTATGATTTTAGTTTTGATTAGAATTTCAGAAACTAAATTATTAGTGTAGAAGTTATGATTCTCTACTGCTGTTAATATTACAAATGTCCCAAGGGAGTCAGAATTTGATTTAATCCATATTTTGGTGTCAGAGTGTCGCTATGAAATCATATCAATATCTGCATAAAGAAGGGTAAATGAATATTGGTTATTGCATGACATAGGCTTAAAATAGATCTAGACTCGACCCAAATTCATCCGTTGGAAGAAGAGCTTGAGGTACCACTTGAATGGTGATTAGCAAATGAGCCAGTGTGGTATTCCTTGTCATAGCAATTATTAACATCAGCTAGGTCAAGCTTGCCATGTTTATTTGCTACATCGGTCATGCAATTGAAGAAACGCTTTATTGCAAAAACTGGTGTAACAATGATGTTTGCCATTATCAATGTCAATCCTGCTAGCATGACAATTATATATAGTGTTGTCTGACTTCGCATGATCATCAAATTTATTGATATAGCGATGCTTATAGGTGGTACGAAGAAGCTTACTATATGATGATTATGATCTAGTCTAAGATTCGATTTATCAGATTATAATCTAGGTAAAAATACCACGTTATATGTTGCAAATTTTTCCAGATGCAGGTACGAATATTTTCCCANTTCCAGATCTGGGAGACCATCTATTTAGAATCAAAGAGTGTATGTCATACGTAGGTGTTCTTGTTTTATCATCTGGGTTATATACCATGCTTCAGTGTCGTTAACCTTCCTGATTTGAGTATTAGGTATGATAACAATGAAAGGAGCTCAGTTTGGACCCTCTCCAAATCAGCCGATGATTTCGGGGTCGATTTAAGAAATCAGAAAGAGTGCGCTGTTTCAAGTCTTGAGTGGGACCTTTATTTCGTTGGTCCTCCTGTTGTTCCATTTCTTCTTGCTTCCATTTGACCTCTGATAATCCTAACATATCTCTAAATAAATTTGCAGTACCAGGCCCGAACCCCGCATAATGATTGTTTGCCGCAATGATAGCCTGTCTCACACGTCCATCTTCTTCAACGTTCTTCAAATTATCAGTCCACTTCTACATCTAAGCAATCCTGTCTATTTGAATTCGACCGAAATCTTTTTCTTGAATTCTCCTGTCCGCCGATAAATCGAACATAGATAAAATTAGGCGTTACAACAGGTGTAGTCTGCATTCATCGGGTTGACTCCACACCAAACATATACCGTTATTTGCAAAAAAAGTAGAATCGATCTTGAAACCAGGAAGGATGTCTTACTTCAATAGTGTATCTAAATCGGTTGTCTAATCTATTTACTAATTCTCTTAGACGTTCCAGACCTCCAGGCATTTGTATCAAAATTGCCAGTGTCTTATTCTCGAGTGGACCCATTGCATCAAAAAANCCCTCTAATTCGTCATCAATGTCCTTCAATCTCTTATCGTGAGTGATCACGTTGGGAAATTTGGCCGTGAATTTGAAATTCTTGGGTGTCTTCATGGCCCAATTTTTGACCATCTGTTTGCTTGGTATCATAAAGAAGGAAGTATCGATTTCTACGTAATCAAAAACATGAGAATAATAATTCAACCAACGAAATTTCTAAGTACCAGAAGGATAGAATGGACCTTCCCGTTAGGTGTAATTCCAGCGATATTGTAATATCTTTTGTAACTTTGTATATTAACGACAGGTATTTTAAACGACGGTCACATCTACCGGGAACCATTTTCAGGAATATGTATGAAATCTTATTAGATGGTCGTACCCTGTATCCTCACGTATCTCCAAAAGTTGGCGCGATTGGATTGAATAACCGTGCCAATTTTTCACAGTCCTACTGATCCCTCTAACAGACAATTGGCATTGTGGGAACTATGATATTGACGCTGTATTTTTCGAAGCGGCAGATACAAGATTGTCGATAGATGTAGAGANAAAGGTTCTAAATGATCTTGGAGAAAAGGTACACAGATTAGGCTAGATGTTAGTTGAACGTCCNGCACTAGGAAGAGTAATAACCAATACCCAGGCCGGACGCTGGTCAGAAGAAATACCGTTCGCATATTACGTGCTATACATATGCTCATATGCTTATGATATGCGAAAAAGGAGAATACTAAACGACAATGAATGGTCTGGTTGGTTGCAATGGATGAGAAATTGTTTCCAACAAGGAACAATAAAGGAACATTGGAAAACGATTCAATCAGAAAAATGGTTTGACCCTGATTTTCAGAATTTCATAAACAGAGAAGTAGCTACATCATGATCCCGAGAGGATCCCCCTCCTTCCCTTCACTTTTAATACTTCAATTCCTAAAGGATTGCAGTAGCATTATTCCCATATTGAGTCTATTAACGGAAGAAGATTTATAAACGAGGGAAATTGAATCATGGAAGGGATTTGCAGATAGATTGGTAGATAAAGATAGACAGACATTTATGAAGATGCTATTTGACTGTTACAAATATTCAAAGGCAATTAATGCAAAAGGCGCCTTTTCCATCAGACCTGAAATCATTGCACTCTTGCTTACACAGCATAAATTCAAAGAATGGTTTGAAAACTATCAATCAATTAATCGATTTAATTAAAGCAAACTGATTAGGGCGCGCATCAAATTGTTCTGCAATCATTTTTGATTTATTTTTTGGTAGAAATGTTTATCAGTATGTACCACGTGGTACTAGTATGGTAGGTGCAAATGAGACCGATAAAACAGAAAAGGTTGGCATTACCTTACCAATTTCTCTGCTAAAACGAACAGACAAGGCGCGCGGCGACATCCCTAGAAGTACATTCATCAAAAAGGCAGTTCAGCAATATCTGAGGAAGTAGGATAAGTGATCCCATAAATCATCTGGAATCTTTCTAATAGGTGATAGATGTCTCCTTCTCTTATAGTAACAAGTCACAAATGCAAAGATAACGTCTTCAAGCTATATTCCTATCTATTTTTGGGATAGGCTCTAATTCAAGCCTTTCTGATGATTATCTTGTATTCTGAATTTAATTGGTTTGCTTAATCAATCGCAATGGATCGGATTTATTTTTGATTTTGCGAGATGGAATAAACTCATCCAAATAGCTGACCGCATAAAATTCGATCGATGATAACCAACCAGAAAGGTCGTTTTCAATGTGGCTTTCATATAAGCGCAGCATTAACCACATTCAAAAAATTATCTATTGTAGATGGCTTTTTTATTATATCTTTGGTCTTCTTTACATCAGGTAATATACTCAAAAGCTCCGGAACAGCATCTAACGCAGATACAAATAGGATCTTTATATTTCTATTAATTGCTTTTAATCTATAATAAAGCTGCAATCCGTTCAGTCCAGGCATTCTTATATCTA
>AF_2010_repII_A10DRAFT_1000010_pt1 | contig 19746 bp, 20 predicted proteins | sample AmaForrepliIIA10_FD_9534 | JGI IMG/M metagenome (IMG submission 9534) | reverse complement strand
AAAGCCAATAGCAGTCAGATGTGTTTTCGAGATTTATAAAGAAGTTGAGGTGCCTGTAATAGGCTGTGGAGGAGTCTTCACATGGGAGGATGCGGTGGAATTCATACTTGCTGGTGCGTCTGCGGTGCAAATTGGAAGTGCAATCGCCTACGAGGGTCTAGGAGTATTTGAAAGGATTACTTCAGGCCTTGGCCAATATCTGCAAAATAAGCGATTGAATAGTGTTGGGGACCTAGTAGGTCTAGCCCACAGATGTTAAATCAAGTTTTTTCTTTTTCATTACTACTTATGACATTAAAGACATACCCCAGATGATCAAGAATGTGATAACCAAAGGCCCCCATATTACTACAAAGAAGAAGTAAAAAGCTAAGACCACCAATAGTGGTAGTGATCTCTGAACCCTAAATTTACTTAAGGACATAGGTAATGGTAGGCCCGCATTGGTAACAATTTGGCTAATCGATCCAGGTCGATGAAAAGCCATGACCTAATTCTCTATTACTGGACTTTTAGTGCCTCTATTGGTTTTTGACTATTCTAAACATGAAGTCTGAACGCCACCGTATACACTTCTATTGAATACCTATGAAATTTAATGTCCCACTCAAAATTCTCTGGCTATATCCGAAGAATCGCATCTTCAGAAAGATCCTGCTTAGACAACCTTAGTCTTGCACTCTGGGAGCAAGATAAAAATGAATTCTACCAATATTCGCTATTCTGCACTCAAGTCTCAGTGGCATCTTGCTGGAATATTCAGCTGCAATTGTTCCACCTGAGGAACTCACCGCTTTGGTAATCCTTGAGAGGTAATCAAGACTATATGTGGCCAAACTATTTTCCTTTACTTCGATTTCCTCCAGCCCTACACTTTCTGAATCTAAGCTAATGGTTGCCTCACCAGAATCTCCTTTTCCACGAAATTCTACCAGTTTGGGGCCAGATTCAATCGAAATATATTCAGACACAACCTGGACGTCTGATAATACTTTATCAAATTCGATCGCGGATAATACCACTTTCGAATTAAAATTCAACTTCGGTAAAGGAGTTGAACTTACCGAACTCTCAATGAGTCTTATTTTGTACTCACGTTTATAGTCATTATGCGTTCTAATATTCAACAAACCATCTTCTAGCATACTCAATTCGATCGTATCTCTCTTGCTTGCCCTTTTGATCAACTTCGACAATTCGTCTATTCTTACACCGAATTTTACTGAACCATCGCACTCATACTTTTCAAATGTCGAATTTGGCCATTGAATATCAATGAGGGCTACATGCGAGGGATCCATCCCCCTGAAAGAAATTCCCTCAACCGTAGCCTCAAAAGTCGCCTCATCAACAAGTGTCGAGATCGTAGATAAAATGATCTTCCATTCTTCTGGAGACCTTGTTTTTGCTACGAAAACCAAAGCAATCCTATTTTGAGGCTGTATTCTCTTACTTTAAACATTGCTACGGCAGATTAGAGGTCCACAAAAAGCTGCACCATAATTGTAGTCGAATTCCTGAAGGATTATCTAACGATTGAAATACACTCATCCGTAATTTCTCCACGTATGAGTACATCTAGTACAACGATAAAACTGGGTCGTGGGTTCATCCGCCGATCTAGTCTGAAGTAGCCACCAATACGCGGAATCATTTCCACATTTTGGGCAATCCACAGAAGTTGTTGGCATCGTATCGAGAGATCTTTCACCTTCCATGATCTTGAAAGCGCTTTGTGAAGTTTGATCTAACCCGCGATTTATTACTACAGACTCTTCTATGTGTTCCTCGTCCCTTTTTATAATAAGGCCACATTTTGGGCAAGATAATATGCCTTCCTCGATCTTTGGTTTCATACGCCTCTCACACTTAGGACAAAACTTCACCCCATCTAACCTCGCTCTATTAGTTACTCAATGCGACCTTTAGAACAGAATCAAGAATTTTGATGTTCTCTGAAGCCGAACCGCATGCGTATTGAAATGCATTAATTGGATCCTTCTTCTTTGTTATCAATCTAACTAAGTAGTCTTCTATTAGGGGATGCTTCAAAACCACGCCTGCAAATTCTACGTTCTTATCCTTCAATAGTTCGTGCTGGACTATATACATCACTGATATGTCTTCGTCCTGCAGCTTTATTTCTACTTCACGATCTTCCAGCTCTACGATCTCAGCGAGCATTAAAAACAAATCTACAAGATGAGGATATAAATTATACCGTTAAAGGTGCGTGGAAATCTAGACCTGGGATTGAAACACCGTTCATCGCGAAGACATCGATTGTATTGGAGAAACTTAGGGTTTGCTGCCAAAGACCTGGATTTTTTCCGTTCAGATTATCGTGTATTAATCAATGACACCCACTTTACTAAATATGAAAAAATTTTTTTTGCAGATGAGCGATTGTGTTAACTTATAAGTCGAGATGGGATATTGCAAATAAATTCACGGTATCAGTCTACTCCCTTCTGATCTAAAGACGAGTCAAATTGTATTCGTCAAATTAGGTCCACATCGTGAGGATGACTTTCGGTGTTGCCAGCTGAGGTCATTTTAATGAATTCTGCATTATTCTGCATTTCTTTGATTGAATGAGCACCGCAATAACTTAATCCTGACCTTATTCCACCAACCATCTGCCTAATGATATCAACAACACTCCCCTTGTATGGAACCATTGCCTCAACACCCTCAGCGACATAATCGTTGAGATCCTCCGAATCCATGGGACCACCTTCTTTGTATTTTCTTCCGAGCGACGCGTAAAAGGAGGCCATCCCTCTATACATTTTAAACTTCTTGCCATTCTTCACCATGGTTCTCCCTGGGCTTTCATCGCTGCCACCAAAAAGGCCACCAACCATTACAGTAGAGGCCCCGGCAGCGAGTGCTTTGGTAGAGTCACCGGATGTTCTTATTCCGCCGTCGGAGATAACTGGGATATCGTATTCGTTTGCCACTTTAATACTATCCATGACTGCGGTTAGCTGCGGAACCCCAGAGCCAGTGATCACCCTAGTTATGCAGATTGATCCAGAGCCTACTCCAACTTTCACTGCATCCACCCCGGCCTTGATTAAGTCGGCAGCTCCTTCTGTTGTTGCAACGTTGCCAGCTATCAGTTCGCAGTTTGGAAACGCCTTCTTGATCATATGTACTGTGTTGATTGCATTGTGGCTGTGACCATGAGCAATATCAACGACTATTGCATCAGACCCTGCCTCTAATAGAGCTTCAGTACGTTCGAGATAATCGCCCTTAACTCCAACTGCAGCACCCACGAGCAGCCGACCTTTCTTATCCTTAGAAGCGTGCGGATATTGTTCCATCTTAAGAATATCCTTACTAGTTATAAGCCCAACTATCTTCTTGCTACTATCTACCAGTGGTAACTTTTCAATTCGGTGAATGTGTAGTATTTCTTTGGCTTGTTCAATCGTCGTTCCCTCCTTGGACGTAATGACATCCTTGCTCATTAGATCCTCAACCTTACAACTTGTATTTTTCTCTAAACTAATATCCCGTTGTGTAATAATACCGGCTAATCGTCCTCCGTCTACTTCGACCAAAAGCCCCGATACACCATAATCGATCATCATTTTTTTTGCATCCATCATTGTAGCATTCGTCTTGATAGTATATGGTTGTTCAATAATGACAGACTCAGAGCGCTTTACCTTCAGGATTTCATCAACCTGATCGCTTATTGTCATGAATCTGTGGACTATCCCTATACCGCCTTCCCTTGCAATCGCGATTGCCATGCTTGCCTCGGTGACGGTGTCCATGTTTGCACTCACCAACGGGATATTCAATGAAATGTTAGTAGATAGTCTAGTTCTAAGATCCGTCTGCGACCTAGATATCACTGCTGAACGTCTTGGGACAAGTAACACGTCATCGAAAGTTAAACCTTCCCTAATTTCCAAATTTTCTTTCAGATATTTGTCTTAAATGGCGTTATAAGCCTTCCTCTCGCCTGTCATTAATCTAACTCAAGAAGGAACCAATTTAAAACAAATCTCTGTGAAATCATTTATTGAAGTATGCTGGATGACGTTACACTCATTTCATGAAATTTTCATGAATTTGATAGATCAAAATATTAACATAACTGGTCCCTAATACATCTATGAAGTTTGAAGTTAAAGCACGGTATCGCAATATTTGACACGTTCAAAAGTAGGGAAAATAGGTTTACTGGCGAAGCAAGAAGACAAAGAGGAATTATCGCCCATCTCGCTACTGAACAAAGTCCTGAGCTCCGTACCAGGACCTCAATAGCTCATTTAATTGCCGAAAAACAAGGCATTTTATGGCAAAATATGTACTCTGGGATTTTTAGAGACCTTGATGAAGTGCTTATCCCTTCCGGTGTCGTTAAGGAAGGAGGACGGTTACCTCTACGCCGTGGCCCAAAAGCCTTACAGATGGAAGGTGTTCCATTTTATGAGTTGAGTGAATCAGGCCTTATTGTTGCTTCTGCTTTAGAAGAGCTCGGTCGGTCGCGGATGCGAATATTGGAATCGACTATCAAAAGTGTCACAATTTATGACCCTAATGATGAATATGTGCGTGAAGGAATCCTATTACTTATCAGATTTATCCCCGCCTTCATGGGCAAGATCATAAATCTGTATGTTCGTGCTTATTGCTCAGGATCACTAAGTGGCATCACCCCGATCGATATCAAAAAGCTTCGAATGGTTCTTGCATCACAAATTGAGATCGAGAAAGAAATCATAGGTTCCTCTAGCCGTTTGAGAGACGAAGAATGGGAGACCCTTCAAAAGTTCGTTGATCGCATTGCCTAAAGTATGATTTCACATTTTAAAGGATTGGTCTGCTTAGAGGACCTTTCCGCTCTTGGTTACTCGGAAAGAATATAGAATAAGCCGATTAGATGAACTTAATTCGGTAGGGCCAGTCTGTGGCGCACCTCGATATTAGAATTTTAGAAAGATAATTGGCAAAGTTCTAAATACGACTCTTCAAGTAGGTCTAAGTCGAAACTGATCTACTTAGATACCGAAACTAAGAAGGATATCAATAAAAAATAACAAATATTCTTTTTTATACACTTGCAAAGGCTACATCAATGGTTAGCGATCACCCCAAATTGTGTTCAAGAGTTTGCGGATATACGTTTTTCCTTGTATTATCGGTGCTGATAGGTGGTGTACAAGTAGCAAGCGCTTATTCCAGAGTGCCAGTCCAACCTGAAATGAAGATGGTGAATATAAACCATTTTGCTGCGAAACCGAACCAATCAATGGAGTCTTTGATGAGTGCGATTCTGAATCCCAAAGTGTTACTAACATCAGCCAATGATCAAATCCACAACATACCTAATAATACATTTACGTTCAACGTAAATTCTCCAAATATTTCTTCATTTTGGGATTCTGCGACAGTCTTGTTGTCACATCAAATCCTACCTCCGAAAGACATTATACCGATTTATTCCTTGACCCAATACGCAATAGCAAAAGGAAACCTTTCGGCAAAGCTCCCATGCTATCGTGATTTTCGCAGCATAGCATATATAGTAGTCGGTAACCTGACGGACCTCAAACCTACAACAATGGTACCAGTGAAACCGCTGTCAAAACCTGGATATATGTGCATGTATAATTCTTATTTTCCATCTTTTGATATACTCAGTAATGTACATAATAAAAAAAACATCACAGAGATTTTCCTTTTCAATCCTACTTCTCATAGAATTGTATTGTTAAATACTAGTACAATTATCGTAAGTGTTAAGGCATATTTGCCTCCTCCAAAGACAGACAGATAGGAATAGAGGCTCATTGTTCATACGTTCATATAGCAATTAATTCAATCCTAATCTACCGTGATTTAGAACATTACAGTGTAGACTCGTCATACGGGATATCAACTATTTTGAGGTCTTCTGCAGCTTCAACATTCTTATGAACAGATCTTGCCTCTTCTAGCAGCCCAGATATTTCTTCATATCTAGTGCTGAAGTGGGTAAGAAATAGCCTTTTTACTTGTGCGTCTCTGGCTAATGAGGCCGCTTCCAAGGCAGTAGAATGAAAGTTTTCGAGTGCCTTTCGATATCTGTCATGACCATAGGTTGATTCATAAACAAGGAGGTCACATTTTGTAAAAAAATTAGCCAATTTTGTCGTTGGTCTTGTGTCACCAGAAATACCTATCTTTCTACCAACCCTGGGTGGTCCAGTTACTTGATTTGATCTTATTAATTCACCATGATAAACTATATCATAACCGTGTTGCAATACGCCGTACAATCTACCTTCTGGGATATGATGACTTTTAGCTTCGGCAACATTAAAGAAACCTGGCCTGTCAAATTCGATAAGACAATACGAATACGAAGGTATTAGGTGATTTGCCTCGCAACAAGTTACTTCATAATCCTTTTCCCTCACTACCACTCCTTCGTTCTTAATTGTGTGCATGTTCACTTCAAATCTCAGAGTAAAATTTACTATCCTCATATTTTCTCTGAGAAACTCACCCAACTTTTCCTGTCCATATATATCGAGGGAAGCCGATCTTCCATGCAGAGACAGGGTTTGTAAGAGCCCTAGTAATCCTAGACAGTGATCGCCGTGCATATGAGTCACAAAGATTTTCATTCTCTTGTTCATTCCTAACCTAGACCTAATGAAATTTCTCTGCATTCCCTCGCCTACATCAAATAAAAGCAATTCACCTCCTCTTTGAATCGCTATTGACGACAGGCCTCGTTCAGTTGTAGGTGTGGATGCTGACGTTCCAAGGAAAATCAGCTTCATGTCGACCATACCTTCTGCAAAAGCCAAGAGTTAGGCTGAGTTCTATAAGTATATTCATTTTATCACAATTGCGAAATTAAATGGGTCGACTTCATCGAATGGCCTCTTTTTGGATAATGTTTACGATCTCCTTAGAAATAACTGGTGAAAGGTCAACCTTGGCCACATCTCCAGGGATTGAATTGGTTGAGATAATTTCCTTAACTCCAGCCGCCTTGATCTTCTCCTGAGCATTCTCTATCATAAGTGCATGAGTACACATCGCGTAAATATTATTGGGGCTATATTCAACCAGATATTCAGAAGCCTTCACGATACTCTCGCCGGTACTTATCATGTCATCTAGGATAATTACATCTCGACCAGCTATATCGAAGGTTAATTTCTGCCCATCGAAAAAAACTTTAGTCGAATCCAGCTCCCGCCTTTTCGACAAGGCGAAAACGTCTGTAGATAGAATTTTGGCAAATTCAGTTGCTCTTTTAGTACCTCCCTTATCTGGTGATACAACTAAAGGGCGGCGTGGTTTAATATTGGTGATTAGGTAATTTGCCAACAGATTAACAGCACTTAAGTTGCGTACGCCGATCGAAAAATAGGATAATGAAAATGGACTATGGATATCCATAGTGATCAATCTTCTAGTTCCGACACTCTCGAATAATCTTGCTACAAGGGCCATACTGACCACTTCTCCTTGCAAAAATTCCCGATCCTGGCGCGAGTATGCCATATATGGAACAACTGCCGAGACATTCGTCGACCCTTCGTCTGAACACTTCTTCAATATCATCAGCGCCTGCAAGAGATGCCTGTCTGTCGGGGGATAAGTCGACTGGATTAAAATACAATTTCGCCCAACTGGCTTTTTCATGATTATTTTTGTCTCGCCGTCTTTAAAAATCCGAAAATCAACGGTTACTAGTTCCGCTCCTAGGCACCTAGCGACTTCATTGGCTAAATCTACCGACGAAGGCCCTGCAAGTATCGAGACATCTTTGTCCAAATCAATTTCATCTTACTTTGCATTCATAAAAATGTTGATTATAAAAAGCGAAATAAATGCTCCCTTAAATTAAAGTCGATGGACATACAGGGAACACATCAAATAGAATTATCAACATAAATTACAAGTCCAGTTTCATTTGCTTTGATCAACTGCCGTTATTCAAAATAATTGATCAAGGATTCTGCTTCATNATCATCAGATATCAAGCCTTAGTTCTAATTTGATGATCTCTAAGCCATATATACAATGGAATTATGGGATGTTTGAAGGGCAATGTGATTTCATTTGTTCGGTTAAAACCCAACATAACCATTGCTCCTTGCAGAAAATGTCTGATCTCCTTGAGAAACTCGCCTTCGTTAAGCGGGCCGTAGATCTGAAAAAAATAATCTTGGGAATAGAATGAGACATGCTGTGAAAAACAATAGGAGAGGATCATTGGATCATTGAGTAGCTGATCGTGGCCGAAATTCCTGTTCTCTGCTTGCTCTACTCCAATTTGAACCAGTCTTTTTAGATAAAGGTCGCGAATCATATCAGAAGCCATCATTTTCGAACTATTCTTGTACTTATTTATCTCAAAATCAAACCTTTTGACGGTCCCCGTAGCCATGTTCACTATTGTATCCCTCTCATCCTCAGTACTGAGCTCAGACAATTGATATAAGAAGAAGATACAGATTAGTTCATCATTTTTGATGAATGGAAAGACCCTTTTACCTTGCATGAATTCAGCTATCCTGCTATGGATATCCTCAGGAAGTATCATTTGTGAATGTGAACTATAACGCCTCAACCATATCAGGGGCTCCAATTCTTAAAATGATGCATTTGATCAATCCTAAAATGGCCTGCTCCTGGTTTATGATCACGTTCAACCAAGATTTGTGCTAACTTAATGGAAAAGACAAGTTTCCCAATATATAGCACATTCCTTAGCCGACGAATATGCGACTCATTTTTTACAGGGATTCCTTGGAACTGCATTCAATCTGAGCTGAATTATGGCGGTAATTGATGGATCAAACGTGCGTTGCACCTAACTTGTAGCCTTCACATTTTAGCCAATGCCGCCTTTAGTAAAGATATTTACCATGATTCTTTTTGTTCTTGAGCTTTGGAGCGCTGTATTCATGAAAAAAAATAGCTCTAATGGGCGTGCGGTGGGGGTGCACTGCCCTTCGAGAGAGATTCATTGAAAGTACCTGAGGCTTTTTCATGGAATTCGAGGTTCGATTGATCGACCTTAATTGCTTGAGGGGGACATACAGACACGCATGCCATACACCAAATACAATCGTGCTCCCGGATCGGATCGGCCTTATCTGTGTAATCCTTTCTCTCCTCTTTTACAGTACTACCGGTACCACCACTAGTTTCATTCACCATTTTGGAGGCTGGCAAATCTTGTTCAGTTCTGTACCATTGGAATACTTGGACTGGACAAGCCTCAATGCAAGCACCATCTGCCACGCAGGAATCCCAATCAACAGCCACCATAGTTCCGTGTACTCCTACAGGAGTTATTTCCTCTCCTCGTGCAGCAGATGCCGCCTTTACCTCTTCATTCTCAGCGGCTTCAGCTGCTTTGCCTGGCCCCCACACGTAATGATAGTGTTCACCGTCAGAATGCATATGTTTACCAAGTACTTCATTATTTTTCGGAAAGTCTGGATCTATTGGCATATATCTGTCTGTTAATCGTGTTTTCATATTATATAAACCATGTGTGGGCTCAAACTGAATATATAGAGCTCTATGAACTCTATGCGTTCGCATTAGCTGTTGAACCCGTTGTATCCTCAAATATTATGCTAAGCTCATCCTCGTTTAGCTTAGCCTTTCTAAGTCTCATATTCGTAGTGATAGCTGGTAAGGGTATTGTATTGACAATAAATCCGATCTGATTTCTTACCTTAATTGTAATTTGATCTCCATGACGTTCTACATCAAAGTCATCCCTTTTAGTGAATGGGACCTTAACAACCATCAGAAATGTAGAATTAACTTTATGAAACCTGTAGGGATCTCCCGTAAATAGAACTTTAGCTGGGTCGTCGGTGCCGAAAAGCAAGAGTGCATTCTCCCGCAACATATCCAAACCTCGNAGCTCGTTGTTATATAGTTTAATTTCCCTTACAGTTACTGGGTAAAAGCTCGACTTCGCATTTTCTATCATAAACCTTTGGGAATCAGCCCAGTTAGAATAATAAGGGTCAGGACTGCCTGTAGGCAAAATCTTGTTAATTATGACAAGATCCACGCTAATGCCATACAGACTTGCGGACATGAATGTTCTTTTAGCATTTTCCACGCTGAAGGTGTCAGGATTGACAACTAGCCGGACCGTGGTTTGATTCCTATCGACCATCAGCTTATTGAGCTTACTCAACCTTTCTAGTAATTCGAGCTCTTTTTCTAGGACGCCTTGTGGTATCCCAGAAACCTTTGACAACGGTTGAAACAACTTGGCGAATCCACTGAATACTCCAACCAAATTGCTGAGTTTTCGTCCTACGCTTCCAACTATTTTAGGAAGAAAAAGGTATCTTAACGCTTCGCCAGATGCCGCCATATCGAGAACTACTGTATCAAATGATCTCATACGATCAACTTCCTCGATTTTCAGCAAGGAGAATAGCTCAGTCATTCCAGGAAGCATAGCCAACTCATATGCTAGGGTCTCATCCAAACCCTTTGTATGAAGAAGGGACGCAGTATAGTCAAGGATGCTTGAATACTGTTTGTTCATTTCAACCAGTGGATCAACTTGAATTGCGTCCAAGTTTGGAATAATCTCCTTTGGATCAGTCCCAAGATCTGGTTTCATCAAAGCATCAGTTAGGGTATGAGCAGGATCTGATGATATTAGGAGCGTACGGGAGCCCTTTTCTGCAGCCAATATTGCAGTAGAACAGGCGCTAACAGTTTTTCCAGTTCCACCTTTGCCCGTATATATTATTAATCTCATACTATCGCGTTAGGTTCAGATAATAAAAANTATGTATGTTGATTTCAAATTTCCTTTTTGATGCTGCCTACTATAAGTTTCAGGTCTTCTTCCACGAGGTGAGGATGAACTGGTAAGGAAAGTACGTGTGAGGCCGCCCAATCAGTATTTGGCAGGTTTACCGAACCAAAATTCGCATAATATGGAGTTTTATGAACTGGTGGATTATAGTACACGGTTACCCCGATTCCTTCACGAATGAGTGCTTGTTGGATCCTGTCTCGAGTGCTTTCCTTCTGAAAGGCAATCGTATATAAATACCAGTTAAATTTTTTTTTCTCGCTCTCGACAGGAATCTTAATTCTGTCTTCCATAGGCAAAAGCAACTCTGTCAAGATCATTGAATTTTTTCTTCTGAGATCAAGGAGATTTTGGAGTCTGCTCATTTGTACTGATGCTACAGCCGCACTTAATTCTGGGAGTCTCAGGTTTAGACCTAGTCTCCTAGTGTCGTTACCTTCGATCATTCCATGATTTCTAATCATCCTTACCATTGCTGCCATCTCCTTGTCTTTAGTTGAAACAGCACCGCCTTCACCAGATGTCAAGACCTTACTTGCATAAAAGCTAAAGCAACCCAATTTTCCAATTGTTCCTGTTTCTATATTATCATAAGTAGATCCGAGTGATTGGCATGCATCTTCTATAATATCCAAAGACTCTGCGGTGGCAATCTCTGAGATTTCTTCCATATCCGCAGGATGACCGTATAGATGGACAGGTACGATGGCTTTTGATCTTTTAGTAACCTTCGATTTNAGGTCGCACACGTCAATAGTATAATCCTTTGTATTTATATCTACGAATACCGGTTTAGCCCCAGTTGCTACAATTGAGTTTGCTGTTGCAACAAATGTGAATGAAGGCAAAAGTACTTCATCACCTGGTCCGATCCCAAGGCAAAGCAAGGTGGCATATAGGGCAGCTGTTCCAGAGTTTAATGCTACCACATTATTGATGTTAAGAAAGCGCTCTAACAGTCTTTCTAAAATCTGAACTCGCTTTCCTCCTTGGTTTGATGCCGATGTGAAAGCATTCTCTTCAAGTACTCTTATCACTTCATGCTTTTCTTCCTCGCCAATCCACGGTTGGTTAATGGGTTTCATGATTCGATATACCCGATTGAGATGAGCATAATGGTATATATGTTATCAAAAAGCTATAAGGTTGCATTCGATTCCAGGAGTAGCTCTCCAGTGTCCGGTTTTCCAGTTTCGAACCAGTGATTGAGTTTTCCTAGACTAAGATTCAGTATCAAATCGAGCAACTGATTTGTAGATTAATTTAGATCCGAAGGTAATACACTGTGAAACACAATCACAAGCTCAGTCTAGGCCTACGAAGAAGTTAATAGATAATAACTTAACAATAGACTTTGGATGTCATTCTTAAAATACAGACTCTTAAGAATCCGGAAGTATACGGGAAATAAAGTTTACCTTACTATTCGGTATCTTTTATTCTTGTATCTAAGACTTAAGGTTAGACTTGGATGGTATTAGCACATTCTTAACGTTACAAATTCTTTCATTTTGATGTGATATAAATTGATACTGAAGACTACTGAGGTTCAATTGTGGATGGAGGCTTACTCGAAACCGCATACGTAACCCAAGACACATCTTCCACTTCATTAGTGATCCTATCACTTAGCGTTCTTATTAGTTCATATGGCAATCTGGACCAATCCGCGGTCATGGCATCAACAGACTCGACAATTCTAATGATCACGATATGACCGTAGATACGCTGGTCTCCCACAACACCTACGGCCCTATCATCCCCCACTGATGCAAAGGCCTGCCAAATTCTGTGATATAAACCAGATCTGAACAACTCTTCTTCGATTATCTTGCTAGCATGCCTAACTATACGTATTTTTTCACTAGTTACCTCCCCAATTATTCTGACAGCCAACCCAGGACCTGGGAATGGGTGCCTCTGGATGAATTCATTTGGAATCCCCAACAGCCTCGCAACTTCTCTAACTTCATCCTTATATAATGTCCTCAGGGGCTCGATTTTCTTTAGACTAAGCCATTCTGGCAGCCCTCCTACATTGTGGTGACTTTTTATGGCAGATGCAGGACCTTTTGAGACGCCACTTTCGATTACATCTGGATACAACGTACCCTGAGCAAGCCATTGGAACGGTCCATTTTTTTTTACCACGTCCATAAACACTTTCGCAAATTCTTCTCCTATAATTTTGCGCTTCCATTCGGGATCACGAACACCAGTCAACTTTTGAAGGAACTGTTTTTCTGCGTTCACACATATTACTTTGCTTTGCAAGTGGTCTTCGAACAATTCGCTTACTAATTTTGACTCATTCTCGCGAAGCAGCCCATGATCCACGAACACACAATTTAGCTTTTCACCAATAGCTTTATCCAAGAGTACAGCAACGGTAGTAGAATCAATACCTCCACTCAAAGCACATAATACTTTATCGCCTCCGACTTTTTGCCTAATTTCTTTTATCGTTGTTTCGGTGAAGTTTTTTATATTCCAAGAAGGTCTTGCCTTGCTTATTTCTTGAGCAAAATTCTTTAATATTTCTAATCCGTGTTCTGTGTGAGCAACTTCTGGATGAAATTGAATTCCATACAATTTTTTTTCCCGATTTGCTATGGCAGCGGAGAATGAATTTTCAGTATGCCCTAAAATTTCAAATCCTTTTGGTACAATCTCAGCTGCGTCACCATGACTCATCCAACACTTTATTCTGTCTGCTAACCTAAAGAAAAGATCAGTTTTATTATCTACGATCAGGTCAGCATACCCGTACTCTCTAACATCTGATTTTCTAACCTTACCCCCAAAATGATCCACAATAACCTGGTGCCCATAACAAATTCCCAAAATTGGGATCCCTAACTCAAAGATTTTGTTGTCGGGTTTGGGAGAATCCTTGAGATAAACACTTGATGGTCCGCCAGACAAAATGATGCCGTTTGGACGCATCTTTCTTACCTTATCAATAGGAACACAATATGGTAATAATTCACAGTAAACATTGCCGTCACGAATTCTTCTACATATTAAGTTGCTATATTGGGATCCGAAGTCGAAAACGATAATCTTATCCAACTGAGCTATCCGCCTTTCTTCTCCAGCATTCTTGTTAATACCCATGTACAAGTATTGAATATCTCGTTAAGTCTCTCTCTTCCTCTATAATTATTAATTAAAATGCGCTTTATTTGAGATTCGTCATCCATTTCAATCTTATAGCTTAAACAATCAGATTCCGGTATTTCGCCTTTACTCACCCTTTCCATATCTCTTGATCTCATCCCTTCCAAAATTCTATTTTGGAAAAAAGACTTAAATGGTTGGATATTTACGCTCAGCATTATTCCTTCGGCAGGCGTTATTTCTACNCTCGAAGGAAATATCGAAGTAGTGCAAAGTAGAAGNTTATCTTTGATGCGTCTCAGTTGCTTGATTTCTGAGAACCTTTCTACGCCCTCCTCCTGTGGGTTATTTGTTGGTTTCGTCTGACCTAATTCATCAAATTTGCGGCTGGTAACTTCCGAGATTAAGTCCACTTTATTGCGATTTGTATTAGAAGATGTAGATTCGGAAAATTTTTTAGAGGGTATAGTTGATACGTTTCCAAGACTTGCAGCTGTTTTAAAGCTACTTCGTTTTAACAACCTATCTATTATTAGTAACATAGTACGCAGTCGTTCGATTTCTTCCTGTTTATCAGCTACTTGCTTTGTGAGCCATTCTCGAATATCGGCAGCGCGTCTAACTTCCTCTTCAGAATCATCCGACATTGCAGGCTTTTTGACGAATAAGCTATAATAGTTTTCACATAAGTCTCTTTGCTTTTCCCTCCTTATCATCCTAGGCTCTCTGTGTCTGGTTTAATTCTGATTGTTTGGACACTTTCAAGTCCCACCATACGAAGATTCTTTGTGCTAAATCTCTGCTCTTATTAATGCACTTTTTTTAGGGAACAATATTCTGTTTGTAGCCAGGGAAAATAAATTGCATCAAATCCTTTTTTCCAGTAGGTAAACCTTGCATTAGTGGATGTAGAAAGTCCAAACAATTTTACACTAACCTGAGTCCGAAATTCAGGAATAGTTCCATCGCAACCCAAAAAATCTTGGTGCATGCGGTATATGTTAGCATTGAAAATGCATACAGCTCCAACCTGAATATGGGGACTAAAGCTCAAAAAGATAATTATTTCTGCAGTGGGATATCACGGTTTTTGCCATTCTTGAAGCGTTAATCGATAACCGTTAAGCAGATATACTGCAAATTCAACAGTCAACTAATGTTTATGACTTGAAATATTCAGATCTTGCAAAAGAATTATGACTTACGTGATCTCCAATTTAAATCCAAACTACCAATGATGGAGGGTATGGATGTCAGCATTAATCGATAAACTGAATTAAGCTTCTATCAACTAGATTGAATTTATTAAATAAATGCAGGGGAATAGAAGAGGTAAATAAATATTGTCGTCGAGTGGAAGTTACATTGTGCAACCCTCACGACACTAGAAAGGGAATTCAAGGCTTTCTCAAGCAAATTGAGACTGCAGGGTCCGCACAGTATCTTCATATTATAACTGGCATGATACAAATCAATTAAAATTTGCTAGACATCAGTGTCTAAATATGTGAAACCCCTGATGGGCCTTGCCGATGTGTCGAACAAGTTGGAATGGGATCTTCTTGCGAGCATTTCTAGAAGCCGCTTGCCAGCCTTTAGCTTAGCTCTCTTTAGTTCGACATTAGCTATTAGATTCTTTGAATTCTGACCGATTCGATCACCAAATTCCATACCCACCAGAATAATTTCTCTNGCCCGAAACTCATCTGCAATGAACACGCAACGATCGCCATCTGTAAAGCCCCCGAAATTAAAAACGTCTTCGACAGGCATTACTTGTGTGGTGCCCAATACATGTCTAAATTTCGGGATAAAAGTCCTAAGAGCTTCAATATTATCTGAGTGGCCATGCACTACCATTATAGCACCAGCCCTCTCAGCCATTTTTAAAGCCGCACCATCGCCATCTAGATCCGTGACAACAATATCAGGCATAACGTGGTTTTCAATCAATGTTCGAGTTGCGCCATTCGCTACAATTTTAACAAACCTTCGATTTTTCTTTATATACTTAATCTTTGAGTTTAAAGTATCTCCGGCGCCAACCACAAGCGCAGTTTTACCGGTTATTTTTCGTTGTAACGCTATGAAGCCAAGTGCCTTTCGTTTTATCATTTTTGATAAGATATTTGCCGCAACTTGGTCTTGTTCCGTGCTAAATCCAAATTCCTCTCTAATTAATTGATAATAAGGAAACCATTCAGAGAATCTCATAATTAGCATACATATAAGTTACTAATAGGTTGTTTGCTGATTTAGACACGTGAATCCTATTTTAAGTACGAATTTTCGAATCACTGAATCATGATATTCTGTACATATATCTGGTTCCATAGGATAGAGCTCTAGCCGTTCAATCTCATTGGACGTATTCTACGTCGAGGGAAGATCCTAAGNACTTCACACCACCTATCCTGCTTATCGATTCATTTGATTTCATGTGATCTGAGGAACTAAGATACGTCATACGGATTATATAAATAAATTATTATATCTATTTCGCTGGAATAAGTCCATGAAGATTAAAAGAATGACCGGTTCTCCGACTTTGCCTGGTGATAGCCTTGCTTCCATCGAGGAGTTTGACGCTGGCAAGAATGTGTATGTTATGGATGGTGTTTTGAGGTCAAATGCAGTAGGAACAAGAATTTATGATTTCAAGAAGCGCACAGCCACGACAGAGAAAATTAACTCTCCAATGCTCCCAAAAATCGGTGATATCACTGTAGGATTCATCGAGATGCTTTTCGGTAGCATGATGTCTGTGAGAATCCTTTATATTAATGAAAAAAAGTCAATGTCTGGATTTTCTGCGATCGCCTCTGTCAGAGTCGGTACATCAGGACGTGAACGTGAAAGAAGAGGGCGTCCGATATTCAGGCTAGGCGATATAATAAGAGGACGGGTCATCAGTTTGTTAAATTCATCAATACATATTGCTATAGATGACAAGGAGTTTGGGGTACTTTACACGCTTTGCTTCAATTGCAGTGGGGATACGGTAAGGATCCACGGCAGTGGCATCAAGTGTGTAGACTGTGGTGTAAGCGAAGACCGAAAGCTGACTGATGATTATGGGAAAAAACAATTAAGTCAATACATTTAGGTGATAATTAGGTCGAATCATACATTTCACAAAGTTGCTTTTCAAGGTGAGCCGGGTGCCTTTAGCGAAATGGCAGCACTTGAACGCTTCCGCAACTCAGGCCTTGTACCAATGAAAACTCTCCAAGATGTGTTCGATGGTTTGGAGAATGGCGAAGTGGATTGCGGAGTTGTACCTATTGAAAATTCTACAGAAGGAAGTGTCAACGAAACATACGATCTACTACTTAGCACAAAATTTAATGTGTCGGGTGAGATCTATCTTAGGGTAATTCATTGCCTGATCGGGAACAAAGGAGTAAGACGAGAAGAAATCAATTCTGTATATTCACATCCACAAGCACTAGCCCAATGCAGAAATTACATACAACGAAGAAGATTGTTGACGAAAGAGACTTATGATACTGCTGGAGCTGTAAAACGTATCAAACAGAAAAAAAATATGGATGTTGCTGCGATTGCGAGTAGTAGAGCGGCACAGTTATACAATATGGAAATTTTGGAGGAAGGGATTGAGGATAGTAAGAATAACTTTACTAGATTTCTAGTTATTACAGAAATTCATACTGAACCTACTGGTCATGACGGTACGTCCATTATATTTTCGGTCAAACATGCACCTGGAGCTTTGAATAGTATTCTAGAAGAATTCGCTGCTCGAAAAATCAATTTGACGAAAATAGAGTCTCGGCCTAAAAAGCAAACACCGTGGGAATATTATTTTTATTTAGATTTTGAAGGGCATGCTAAGGATGAGCTGATTAAGGAGGCTATGGAGACAATTAGACAGAAAGCTTCTTTTGTCAAGATCTTAGGCTCTTATGGTAAAGCGAGCCAGTTTGTTTTTCAGGATCGATCAAATGGTTAATTTGAATAATTCTGAATTACGAAACGGCTCCTATGGGAAAATTTCTCCCTGAATCTATGTTTGCTTTCAATGATTTAGTCGTTTGTACCTCCGATAACAGTGATTACTATCTGTCGTTTTCCTAGGAACACAAACTGCCGCAGAAAATACAACGAATGTTTATATCTATGCTTGCTTCACAACCAAAATGCATGTACTGAGCTTCAAAGAATCCCCCAGTTAATATTATCAATTGTGGACCTGGAATTGACAAGGTTATTACGTATGGAAATAAATACATTTAGAAGGTTCCATTCTACACTCTATCTTTCACACAAAAATAGTAGTTAGGAGTATTACTACACTCTTTTGAAAAACTAAATTAGATAAACTCTAGCCCAAAAGATACAGCTTCAGGAATTCGTGTGTGTTCCTCAGTCATTATAGACACTATGTTTAAAACAATTAGTGTTAGAATGACTCATTTAGGGAACTATAGTTGTCATATGTTCTAAAAGAATAGTGGAGAATGTTCTGAGCAATAGCTTTCTCTGAGTTAACACGACCCTTATGGATAGGAGAAGATTTAAAGGATGGAAAATTAACATTTAGAGAATGCCAAAGAAACGAGCCAGCAGGGGAAGGACCAAGGGCGGGAAAGGCAGCTCAAGTACGGTTCATTGTAGTCAATGTGGCGCAATGGTGCCGAGAGACAAGGCAAAAAAGGTTACGGGTCGAATCACTTTAGTTGAACCAACCCTTGCAAAAGAGCTCAGGTCACAAGGGGCATATATAGCACCTTCTACGGACGTGAAATTCTATTGTGTGTCCTGTGCTGTTCATAGGGGTATAGTCAAAGTGAGATCTGAATTAGATCGGCGAACAGCTGGTAGACTACGCTAACTTTTTTGCAGTCACTATGATCCTGTGGATTACTGTACAGGCTGCTACAATAGAGACCGATATGACTGCCCATTCCATTGCCCGTGGAACAGGGATTAAGCTCACAATAGCCAAGAGTAATAGCCGCTCTGCTCGTTCTCCTATCCCTAACCCTGCCAATCCTAGTTGGAGAGACTCCGCCTTAGCCCTAGTATAGCTTACGAGAAATGATAAAGACAAGGCTATCATGGATAATATTGGTTCGACAAGGCCTCCTTCGGCAATCCCAATAAATATAACTGCTTCAGAAATTCTATCGCCTGTTGAATCAAGGAACGACCCCCTTTTTGACATTCGCTTTGTTGCTCTCGCGACACTGCCATCGACTATATCAAGGAAGCCTCCTAGTAAGATCAGGCTACTCCCTAAAATTGGGATATAAACCCGATATTCCCCTACAAGTGGTCGACAAGCATATAGAATCCCAGCGAGTGCAAATGTAACTAAACTTAGCCAAGTGAAGAAGTTCGCAGATAAACCTGTTGAAGCAAAGCTTGTGCCGACCTTTGTCAAGAGCGGGTCTATTGTATCCCTGATCCTATTGAGCAAGTTGAAAACAATAGAAGCAATAGAATAATAAATTGTATGGGACTATGCACGATTTGCAGCTTCAATAAGAAATGATATGACTGTAATTAAACGCAATTTGGGTTCGCTTTTACAGTCACAAAACATAAATTTCAATAGTGAATTGTTTCCCTGCCATTGTTTCTTAATTCTTTAATAATCTGTATTCCTCGGATATATCGATTTGCCCGACAACAATAATGAAAGTATATCAATGCTGTTGAAAAAAGTCCTAATTGTTGGATTAGGACAGTTAGGACTCCCTGTAGCAAAGTACGTAAAAGAAAGGGGATTTGATACCTATGGATATGACATCAGTATAACTGCTATG
>AF_2010_repII_A10DRAFT_1000008_pt1 | contig 20819 bp, 14 predicted proteins | sample AmaForrepliIIA10_FD_9534 | JGI IMG/M metagenome (IMG submission 9534) | reverse complement strand
AAGGTCTAAGGTCTTCGCATTTGGATTTGCATCTGGAGCACTTGTGTATGAGTTCTGGTCTTTTTGATTGACATTACTCCAGGTGTCTGACATGCCACCTTTGCTCTTGTTATTATTCTTGCTACTGTTGGGCTTATCCACTATGCTACTACAAATCCAGTTAATAGACTCGGGATCATCAGTACCATAATCTTTGGCTTTCTTAATACATTCTTGCAATGATAAAGCTGCTTGTTTATTTACGTCATACTTGCGCATAATTCCGGCTCCCATTGCTTGGAGGTCTTTCGTCTTAATTGGGTCTTTATTTTGGTTGCTTCTAAAAGTACGATAATCTGCGTTCTGGTAAACCTTGTCAACAATGTGACGAGCTATTTTATATGCTCTGACACTGCCTCCAAACGTTTGTGCTATTAAATCAATTTCGTGTGCTAATTGGTCCCGTGTTTCAAAATAATCGTGTTGCTGTTTTTGTGGGGTAGTATATCCATGAATTTGCTGAGTTCTACTCATTTCTTAATATGAGATATAAAAGTCAGCTAGCCTTAAACATTAAGTAGGCACTGACTTAACTTACTTCACTGATTATGACAACAACTGAAAGCTGGTATCGTTGCCTCAATTGTATGGACTTAATGTTAACAAACCAAAGTACTAATCCTCACTGTAACAACTGTGATAATGGCCTTTATCTGGTAAAGGTGAATCCAGTCGAAGAGCAAAAAGCAATCAGGGAGGCTTATGAACGGGTGACGGTAAGGCTGCAGTCTATGACATAGCTGCAAGATTAAATCTTATCTCATAAGGAGTAACTCGAGTCGCAATCGAACTTTTCACATTTTATTTTGTTTTAGAACAAGATACCGGATTAATAGTGTAAGATTATTATGAATAATAGATATATAGATTAGTACTATACACAATGTAGTGTACAATCAAACATCGTTTTTAGTTGTAGCCGCAATACTCTTGACAGCTGTCGTATCAATTGCCCTATACAATTCCAATGCTGTAAATGCACAAGGGAATATGACAGGTGGCGCGAAAAATATGACAGGAGGAGCTGCTAACATGACAAAGAATGCTACTGGTGCTATGAAGAATGCTACAGCTGGAGCGGCGGCCGCAGTCAAACAAGGACCACCCCCCAACCCAACTGGTTCATAGAATAATATACAACAACCTTCAGTAACCCACTTTATTTTTTATTCACAAAATAACGCTGCCAGGAAAGTACACATATTAACAACATAGGCCTACCTTGTGTGTCTATGGAGAGTTTAAGGAGTCCTTTAATGAGGCCACAGTTACATAACTAGCCTTTTCCGATATGTCTAGTAATTCATAGAATCTAGTAAGTGGTGCCTATGATCTAGTCAGTTAATCGTATTATTATAACAAAAAATATGTGCGCATGTGCAGACTACTATGACAGCCTGAAAAGTGATAATAGTAAGTCCTTTTTGGGTGCGTTACCTCAGAGTAGCAATTCCACATCCCCACATTTATGACAACGCAAATCCTTCGGAAATTTCAATCATAAAATTAAGAGCATTTTCCAAAACCTACTGCAAATATTAAGCATGGATGCAGATGATAATCCTCTAGTTAAGATTTATGATTTATCTAAGTGTTGGGTAGTGATATCAGTAACGCTGTAGTTTGAGGGATACGATGTAGAATCCATTAATTATAAAGTCTTTCAAAACCNTCGAATAGGTTGGACTAGAAAGAATGCAACTTTATCTGGGTTGTTATCTTAAATATGGATCAGACCCATATCCCTTCATAAGGTAAGCTGCGCGCCGGAGCTGCCAACGCCGTTTTCGTCGTATGGAGCTGTCTTTCAACAGTAGTAATTCGTTGCTGGTTCCATCCATTCGATTTAATAGACACCCAACGGCTAACTATTTTATTCCATCAAAATACTGAGGTACAGTAGCTGCTAAGTCCAGCAAGTATGACAGGTCCAAGCCTACTTATACTTCTCGTGCATTCTCAACATTTGGCTTGGACTCTCGTAATTTGAGCCTCTTTATAGCATTTGGTGCATATAGATATTAACATAGAACATATCGCTAACGTCAACCGGCTAACATCTCATTTATCATTAACTTACATTTTTTGGCTGGGTTTTGTCAGCGGCTGGTCTCGAAGAATTTGATCCATTAATATAGTGAGTCGCACGTTGGCTGTTAACGGAGATCCACACACGTCCAGGCTTACGGTTTCTTAAATTCTATTCTTATTTAGTTAGGACGTGAGGCCTTTTATGCGCCATTGAGAAACTAAGGCCTTACTATCAACCTTAATTTTCCTGATTTCTTACTTCTTGTGGAGGATCATTTGTGTCAATACGTGACCTTTCCGGCTTTCTCATTATTTCTAAAAGATACCTTCGCATTTGCTTTTTTTCTTCCTCAGTAACCTTTCCATCAGCTAAATCTATTAAAAAAAGATACATAGTAGCTCCTATTGGGTTTCGCTCAAAATGAGTCTGGTTTTCGACATTATATTGAGTCCTCCTGTGCCAAACTCCAATTAATACTCCTAGTGGCACATATATGGCCACAAAAACAGCGGAGAATACCCATAAAGGGATTGAATGAAAAAGGGGAGTTCCTTCTAGGAGAAGTCTATATTGGATTATTACAAACTGAGCAAGTGTCAGAAAAAATACTAGATATAATCCGTTTCCATTCCTAAAATCCAGCCAGCGTCTTTTAACCCATTTCTTATCTATAAGCCTGAACTTTCCAACCATGGCTGAATACTTCAACGTCAATGGAATAGCAATTACTGTAATTTCATTCTTTTGTATTAGCAGGTATTTGTTTAATAGGAGAGCAAGGAAATTAGTGAGCATTAAGCGAGCCAGGGAGCTAGATAGGTTTCCTGTAGAGTAAGCCATTAAGCATTTTACAGAAAAGAAGGGAAGTATAATAAGAAACTCATGAGCTTTTTTACAAAAAAGGGAAAAAGTTGGAAAGTAGAAACGAGAGAAAATTTTTACCAAAAATTAGTTCGGGAAATCTAGCCTAGTGCAGTAAGCTAAATGGTTACCAAGGTTCTTTGGGGGGTAGAATTCCCTCTGATTTACCAACTTCCTCCACTCTCGCATCTTTCTGAAAGCATAGGCGTCTGCTTCTCTTTCTGACTCTCAAATCCCAAACTTTAGCTCTCTTACCGCTATGATCTGATTGCCACGAGTGTCTTAACTCCAGTGCCATTCCATCAACAATCGCTTCTTCTCTCTAATAGTCAGATGGTCAATATATCCATAGCTACTTGGATCCGGAGTAGACAATAAGCTGATTATTTCTGCAACTTTTTTGGGATCTAATGAATCTGTATTAGACCAAGTTTCAGGTTCATTCTTCTTTCCCAGCCAGGTGTCGTCAAATATGAAAATGCATTTTCATTTTTGGTGACTTTGGACTAAAATATGTGTTCTGATATAATTTTCTACCCTATGACTGGCAGATGGTATCGATAGTAAGGTGTTACGATTTCCCCATTAACCTGATCAATGCTCCTGGGANGGCAATACCAGAATATATATCCTCTGATGTTTTGTTGTTTTCGGAGTTGATTCAAGCTCTAATTTGCAACTTTTGGTTATTGCAGCAATCCTTGTGCTTTCAGATACAAATCTGCTTGTGGCAATTGTACATTGAGCCCATCATGATCCATCATTGTTATTGTAGAGTCACATAGTGCTGCCCCTCAACACACCACTGTTTTGATTAGCTGTGCATGTTGTGACTAACATAAGGTTTATGCTGTTAGTGTTAGCTGCAAGTGCCCGACCTTGCTGTATTATGTTGTGTGTTGTGGTTGTGTTGTGTGGTGAACGATAAACACCGCATTACTTCCATTATTGAATTCATGGCATTGTTTTTGGAAAAGGTGGACATTTCTCATTTCCTAATACTATCTGTCCCATTGGACACTTATGAGATTAATTGTGGTCCAATTCCTCCACAAGTTGATTGATTACTCTTTGGTGGAGTTGTTGGGCAATAAACTGAAACGTTTTTACATAGAGGTATGGGAGGGTTGGTTGGAGTTGTGGGTGGAGTAGACTTAAGTTATTGTTGCTACCACTTCCATTGACTTCATGATGTCTTTCCATTTGCCGCACCCGTCTTACCTCCCTATCAATAGGTTCGGGACATAATTACAGCATACCAAGGAATTTTAAATCTAGGATCTGTTTCCTATTGGCCAAGAATCGAGAACTAAGATGATCCGCAAACGGATCTATTACTATCTGATTTGAACAACTTATTTGGATGTAAGATAACCGGATAAACAATTCAGGAAAAACATACGTTCATTACTACATAAGACTGAATTCCATTTATAGTGTACAACGTTTCCTGTCAGTAGAAGATTGCAAGTAAGTGCATTTGTTTGCGGATTATTTTATCACTATATAAAAGAGGAAGACCATGATATGTTGTTTGCCTCTAGTCTGCAAAGGTATTTGCAATCGTTTTCGAAATACCGGAGGGGGAAAGTATTCAGTATATGAATTAGGCTTTAAGAGATGTACTGAATGTGGTATTTATATTAAATTTGCAGGCCCCAGATGCCCGTGCTGCAAGTTACCACTCAGATCAAAGAAGAGAAATTATGCTAAAATCTGTACTATTGGTTAGACGATTGTTGTCCAGTGATTCCACCTATATTGGCATTCACGATTCATTAAAAATCATGAATCCAAATCTATGTTACCTGACATGTAATTATTTAGTAGAAATGTAAAAGACAATCTTGAGCCCTCTAAAGCTATGGATGTTGACTTNAAACTTTTTAGTGAACGTTTATCCTCATTATTCCAAAAGTTGACTGCGCTAGGTAGGTGTTAATATCTAATTTTTTTTCTTAAGAACGGCATTAATTTCTTCATAATTGGGTTCAATTGTTGGAACATCTGAGACCCATTTATAGATTATATTGTAACTGTCGTCCAAAATGAAAATCGATCGTTTAGCTGCATTGTATCCTTCCAATGGTCCCAAGTTCTCCATAACCACCCCATACTTGTTTATAGCTTCGCGCTTGTAATCACTTAATAAATCGAAGTTGAGATGGCGATTTTCTGTAAAGATTTTGTTTGCAAATGGCCCATCAACTGAAATGCCTATGATTCGCGCACCGAGCTGTTGTAAGCCACTCATCGAGTCCCTGAAATTGCACATCTCTGCTGTGCAGGTAGGTGATTCCGCAGCAGGAAAAAAGGCAAGGACAATTTTTCCCCCTGAATAATCACTTAATTTGTGCATTTTCATATTAATATCGGGAAGCTGAAAGTCAGGAGCTTTGTCACCTATCTTTAGAACTGAACCATTTGTTTTAGACATCGATCATGCAGTAGTGAGTGTAGGAATAAGAATGTTGCCAGCGTGATGAGATTATGTCCACTGTAGCAACGGAACATGGGAGACCATAATGATGAGATATATTTTACTTTTCATCGATCCGGCTACCTNCAACCAGATCGAATAAGATCGTATAAGAGCCGATCAATGTTTGCTAGAGTGAAATTTAGTTTTTCGAACACATCGACTAGCATTATTTAGCCAATCTCAAAGATATTGAGCGGAATGTCTGATACCTGAAATTTAGTAAAAATAGAACTGAAATAAAGACAGCATACTACCTTAGATATCCAAACTCAGGTACGGAACCTTTTTAATGTCAAGCTCCTATGTGAGTGACAAACAATATCCGATGACTAATTGCATAGTGACTAAGATTTAGTTGGATAATAGATCTCCAATACACTCAGTCTAACCTAGTATTATGCGGCATTAGTGCTAATAGGTGTTTTTCCACGTCTATCGTGCATTCCAGAATTGATCTTCTTCAAACTTCTACTATTATCTTTTAAATAAGATAGATATCCTAAGACTGCTACTGGCACGCCTATCCCGAATGCTAAATAGATCCCATATTCCATAGCCAACTTCTGTTTCACCCCTGTCTATTATATTGAACGTCAAAATATATTAATTTTATCAATTTTAATCAAATTACAAGTATTATTATCACAAATATATCTTTTTGAAAATAGTTGCCAGATCTAGCTAAATATGCTGAAATAATTTGAATATATTTTTGGGGAAAACTTAACATATCATGGATCACTCTGACCATTCTTAGTCCACTAAAAGTAGGATCTGTATACTGCAAGAAGGATTACTGTTTTCCAAAAAACCTGAGCAAGCTATTTCTATTAGTCCAAAATAAGTTTGATTTATTGAAATATGAATTGGGTATTTGGGAATATAGAGCTGATTTTATGGAATAGATGAGAAAACGATGTCAAACCGCTTTTGAATTGGAGTTCTTTACTCAGTTTCTGACCGCTAGTATTGGATACGAGAACTGGTTACTAATTAAAGGATGTATCAAGCTCTTTCATAACTTGATTGATCAAATATGGTCAATATCTAATACATGGGCGAATTGGAGTCAATTAATCGAAAGGAAAACAAGATCCATTAATCGGCCGATTGACAATATTTGAGCCTTTGAATTGAACAGATTCATACGATGAATCCAGATTTCGATAGTACGTTAGGGCAGAATAATGACGGCGTTGATGATTCTATATCATGCGATCTCTATAGATGTCGAATTCCTTAGTTTTGTTTGAAATGCAGAGATATTAAAGGTTAAATTATCCATCTTAATGAATTCTACTATTATTAAGGTTTTTAGAATTGAATGACCAACTTCGTGAAGAGGATATTGGACTTTGGAGAAGGACTCATTATTCTTCTGAGATCAATTTATCAGATCAAGAAAGAGAAGTAACAATTATGGGTTGGGTTTCTAGTAGACGGGATCATGGTAATATCCAATTTGTTATTGTAAGGGACAAATATGGAGACATTCAGGTTATGGCAAAAAAGAGCGAATGTTCGGAAAAATTATTTGGACAAATCCAGCAACTAAAAGAGCATACCTCTCTTGCTATTCGGGGTAAAGTGAGACCTCAAGAAAAAGCTCCTATTGGTGTGGAGATTATTCCTTCAAAGTTGAGAGTTTTTTCGATTGCTAGAAAAGCCTCTCCATTTGTCTTGCAGAGCAAGACTCCGATTGGTATAGATACAAGAATGGATTTGAGAGCTATAGACCTACGCAGAAACTTTCTTCAGAATATTTTCCGTATTCGCTATACTGTTTTGAATGCCTGCAGGGAATACTTGGCAAGGCAAGGGTTTATCGAGATAAATACCCCAAAAATGATTGCTACTGCTACAGAAGGCGGTGCTGCGTTATTTCCAATTTTTTACTATGACCGAGAAGCGTTCCTGGCTCAAAGCCCTCAGTTATATAAGGAACAATTAACTATGGCATTTGAAAATGTTTTCGAAATCGGCCCCATTTTTAGAGCTGAGCCATCCCGCACTAATAGACACCTATCTGAGGCAATATCTATTGATGTGGAAAAGGCCTTTGTAGATTACAATGACGTAATGAGTCTGCTTGAGAGAATGATATTGCACGTTCTCGATTCAATCAACGAAAAGAACAAAGCCGATCTTGCTTCTCTTAAGCTTCATTTGCCAAATGTCGAACTGCCATTCGTTAGATATTCATATTCCGATCTTATTCAACAATTGCAAGGATCGGGAGAGCACGTGAGATGGGGAGATGACCTTTCACCCCAGGCATTGAAGAACTTGCCTGATGAAAGGATTAATAGCTTTTATTTTATTACAGATTGGCCAACCTCAATAAAGCCTTTTTATGTGAAGCCAAATACAATGTCAGAGTCTGGCAGAATCTCAGAATCATTTGATCTAATGCATGGACAGTTAGAAATATCTTCAGGCAGTACTAGAGTGAACAGAAAAGATGAGTTGCTGGAAAGAATGAAAAAACAGGGGCTAAATACTCAATCTTTTGACTACCATCTGAGAGTATTCGACTACGGGATGCCTCCACACGCAGGATTTGGTGTTGGTCTAGAACGTTTGATGATGGCTATAACGAATATTGATAACATACGGGATGCATCTTTGTACCCTCGTGATATAGACAGGTTAACTCCGTAAGAATGGGGCATCTATATGATATCTAAAGACGAATTAAAACATCTTGGTTGGCTATCAAGATTGGAGTTAACCGCTGGAGAGCTAGATAGGTATGTATCCCAAATAGATGAGATAATCAGATATTTTGATACATTGGACACTATTCCACTATTTGAAANTGAGCGTACATATTCGGTCAAAGAAGTTTCGGAACTAAGAAATGACAAAAATCGTAAGTTCAAATGGGATACACTGCAAGGTCTCAAAAATAGAAAGGATGGCTTCATAAAGGGGCCTAAGATGTCATAAATGCCGAATCATTTATATCGTCTCACTGCTAACCAAGTTGCTTACGGCATTAAGAATAGAGAGTTTTCTGCACAAGAGTATATATCCCAAATATTAGAAAGAATTGAAAAAGTTGATAATAAAATCAACGCCTTTATCGTAGTAGATAAACAGGGTGCCATGGAGAAAGCGCGCTCCTTAGATAAAAGAATTCATGACGGGGAGGAGGTTGGTTATTTGGCAGGTGTCGCAGTTGGTATTAAAGACAACATTTGCATCAAGGATTTAAAAACTACCTGCGCTTCAAAAATTCTCGAAGGCTATATGCCTCCTTATGATGCAAGCGTGATTAAAAGATTGAAAGAAAAGGATGCCATCGTGGTCGGAAAACTTAATCTGGATGAGTTTGCAATGGGATCTACCACAGAATTCAGCAAATATGGACCAACACGTAATCCATGGAATCTTGAATATGTTGCAGGCGGATCCTCTGGTGGGAGTGCTGCGAGCGTAGCAGCTTCAGAATGTGCTGTATCATTAGGATCCGATACAGGAGGATCAATAAGATGTCCCTCAAGTTTCTGTTCTGTAGTAGGATTAAAACCAACCTATGGGTGTATCAGCAGATCTGGGTTGATTTCTTATTCTAATAGCTTAGAACAGATCGGACCGCTGGGTAAGACAGTTCTTGATGTAGTGATGGTAATGAATACTATATCAGGTATAGATGAAAATGATCAAACAACAAGACCAACAAGGCTGATGACTACACCTCCTTCAGAAGGGATTCCAAAATCTAATATATTGTCAAAATATTCTGCAAGTCAAAATAAAAGAAATATCACTATTGGTTTAGTGAAGGAACTTATTGAAGGAGCTGATCCTGTTGTTTCGAAATGTATTTATTCCGCAGTGGATTTGTTCGAAAGTTCAAATTGTAAATGTGAAGAAACATCTATGAAATCAATTCAGTATGCCCTGGCGTCGTACTACACTATAGCTACAGCAGAAGCTAGTAGTAACCTTGCTAGATACGACAACATTCGTTATGGATTTGACTATAACCCTGAAGGGTATGAATGGAATACTTATTTTTCAAATGTTCGCAATAATTTTGGAGATGAGGTCAAAAGACGTATTATTATTGGATCATATGTTCTTTCGGCTGGCTATTATGGAAAATATTATCTCAAAGCTCACNTGGCAAGAGAAAGGATAAGGCAAGAAATTAAATTGCTATTTCAAAAGTTTGACGTTTTGATTGGTCCTACAATGCCCATATTACCATTCAAAATAGGTGAAAAGTTGGATGATCCGTTGAAGATGTACCAGATTGATATTGACACTGTTATTGCTAACCTAGCTGGTATACCTGCGATATCAATACCAATAGGATTTAGTAACTCCCTTCCTGTAGGATTGCAAATAATGGCAGATGAAATGTGCGAACAAACACTTTTTGATGTTGCATTATTTTTTGAGAAAATAGTAGATGTTCGTAGGAGTCCTGATATATAATTGGTAGAAGCGAAGATCGGTCTTGAAATACATTGTCAGCTCACAGGTCTTGAAAGCAAATTATTTTGTCCGTGCAAAAGCGATTATCGAGGGGANGTGCCCAATACAACTGTCTGCCCTATTTGTTTGGGTCTTCCTGGTACTCTCCCACTTTTAAATCAAAGGGCGGTAGCCTTTGCTTGCATGATTTCATTGTCTCTAGGTTGTAAAGTTCAGAAAAGTATAATGTTTTACCGAAAGAATTACTTTTACCTGGATCTCCCCAAAAATTTCCAAATTACGCAATATAATGCATATGGTATCACTAGCATCGGCGCTGAGGGCAATGTCGATTTGGGGACAAGAAGTATAAAGATCAGAAGGGTCCAGTTGGAAGAAGATCCTGGAAGACTGGTATATGAAAATGCTGATGTTAATTCTAGTTTTTATACGCTTATAGATTACAACAGAGCAGGCGTTGCTTTAGTTGAAATTGTGACAGAGCCTGACTTTGATAATCCCAAAGATGTTCGAATATTTTTGGATAAAGTTACATCTACAATCGAACATTTGGGAGTCTGCGATATAAGGCTAGACGGTTCGTTGAGGTGCGACGTTAACGTTTCCATAAAAGGGGGAAAAAAAGTCGAGATAAAAAATATTAACTCATTTAGAGATGTAGAAAAAGCGCTTGCATATGAGATTGCTAGGCAGAAAACAATGTCGATACGAGAGATCGAAGTCAAGTCAGAAACTCGTCATTGGGATGATGCTAGAAAGATCACCATTCAGTCTAGGTCAAAGGAAGAAGAGCAAGATTATCGATATTTTCCAGAACCAGATATTCCCACAATAATTCTTGGTGACCAGTTTATATCTTCACTAAGGGTAAAAATGCCTGAGCTGCCAGATGAAAGAAAAATTAGATTTCTAAAGGACTATACACTTTCTGACCACGTTGCTAAGGTCCTAATTAACAATAAAGAATTGGCCGACTTTTTCGAGTCAACAGTAAGACTTTATCCTTCATCACCAAATGAAATTGCAAATTGGATTATTTCTGACCTTCTAGGTCTAGTTGATGATTCAAGGAAGGAAGAGAGATCTCTTCTACCAGGATTGAGAATTGAACCAAAACATATTGCCGAGTTGGTAAAAATGATTGATCAGAATAAGATCAATAGGAATATTGCAAAATCAATTCTTAGCCAAATAGCAAGAACTGGGGAAATGCCCTCTTACGTCCTAGATAAAATGAATGCTTCAATAATAGATAGTGAATCCAAAATAGCTGAAGCCATAGACTCAATATTCGAGCTTGAAATCTCTGCTGTTAGAGATGCAAAACATAATCCAAACGCCGCAAATTTCCTTCTTGGAAAAGTAATGCAACTGACTAAAGGAAGGGCTGACCCGAAGATTACTTTGAATTTGATAAAAGCCAGACTTGCTAAAATGCAGTAATTGGGGTTAATTGACCTCTCGATTGCCATTGCTTTCGATTATACTGGGTTATATAGTGCTACCGAATGATTTTCATCTTATCTCTAGCTAATTAATCAATCCTTATTCTTTCAGTATTTGATCTAATATTTTCTAATTCGTTGATGATAGTCGGCAAGAAGGCGCCTACGTCAGTTACAATTCCGACAGCCTGAGTTGTCCCTCTATCTATCAATTTCGTTACAACTGGTTGACTGATATCTACAGCGACGACCTTGACGGTCGAAGGCAACATATTCCCCACTGCGATAGAATGTAGCATGGTTGAAAGCATCAGCACCATTTTCGCACCTTCTAATACTTGTTTATATTTTCTTTGTGCTTCGACAATGTTTGTAATAACATCCGGAATGGGACCGTCATCTCTCACCGATCCTGCAAGGACGAATGGAACATCGTTGGCTATGCATTCATATATAATACCGCTTTTAAGAATTTTTTTCCTGACCATTGATTTTAAGGAGCCTGCCTTGAACACTTCATTAATGGCTTGCATATGATTTCTATGGCCCCTTGTAGAGAGGGTTCCATCCTTGGTGTGCATACCCAAAGATGTTCCCATCAAAGCATTCTCTACATCATGCACAGCAAGGGCATTACCTGATAAGAGTCCATGAACGTACCCCATTTGAATTAGCCTTGCAAGTGCCTCCGATGCGCCCGAATGGACAAGTACTGGTCCTGCAACAACTATAATCCTTCCCTTATGAGTTTCCTTGGTGTTATGAATGTCGATTGCAATTTTCCTAGCAATCTGCTGTGTGGGTCTCTCACTTGAACTGCCACTACCCATAAATTGAAAGATATCAATACCTTCTCTTGGACGTTCCTGTGGAATTATTCGTACTCCTTGCTCTCCGACAACAACCATGTCACCCTTCTTTAAATCACGTATCATCTTACAGTCCGCTCTTTTTTTTTCGGCATTTACAGCTATGCACTTATCCATCATCATGTTACCAACATTTATCCACGTGTCTTCAAAGTAAATCTGCGTGGGATTATTTGTTGTGCTGTAAAAATTATCTGGCATGACCATATCCTTAAGAACCGGTTTCAACGAAACCTGTTGGATGGATATCGGTTGAGCTCCTTCTCTATAGATTGATTCCAATAATTTGTTTAAATGCTCGCGACTTTTTCCTCTAATTATTAGGTGTGCATAACTAACATCCTTTTTTCTCTTGCCAATATGAAAATCTAGAACTTGAAAATCTCCGTCGAGATCCATGACGCTATCGAAAATTTTGGTAAGGATCATGGAGTCAATCAGATGACCTTTTACATTGATTTCTTGTTCAAATTTTTTTTCAGTCAAATATCAAAAGACAACTATTACAAATATTGCTCTAGAAAACAGGGATTTATAGTTATTGATAATTAACATCAAAGAAGTAGACAACTAAAACCTATAGACATTGTGGATGACACAAATAATCTGGAGATGCAAGGTCATGTGACAAAGTGGAACTAATACTATCAACCAATCCAGAGGTTANAGGTTCGATGAGGTAGTATTATTATTTATACTGTGATTATATCTGCTATCCGTTTGTACTAAGTTATTGAATGCGAGATTGATAAATGAAGCAATGGTTTTTACTCAGAATAATGAATTGGTGATCTTGAAAAAAACAATTAGTTGATGTCCCCTGTGGGCTGATTTTTTGAAGGATCCATGGTTTGTGTAATACAAGACTCATGACGCGAAAAAACGAACATGTCACATTGCAAGCACTTACATAGCGAGCCTGATGGTTAGTTAGTAATACATCATTGCTATTATCATTTTAGGGTTATGAAAGACAGAGATACNTTGAAATTTAATTCCAATACTTGTGACTATGGATATAGATGATGCAATTTCTTGTAGATCCAAGAAAAAAGATGAAAAGGCTCACCATCAAAAACTGGGATCCTGATTATGATGCGGGCAAAAGGAAAGAGGATGTCGAAGAAGAATTAAGTAACCTTTCCAGCCGAATGTCAGATTTACAGTACAAACTCTTTGCAGCCAAGAACCAATCTCTTGTAATTATCCTTCAGGGGATTGATGCTTCTGGCAAGGATGGTACTATTCGTCATGTTATGGGAGCGTTAAATCCTCAAAGTTGTTATGTGAAGTCATTTAAAGTCCCGAATGAAGAGGAGCTTTCTCATGATTATCTTTGGCGCATACACAAAGTCCTTCCCCCAAATGGTGAAATTGCAATTTTTAATCGTTCGCACTACGAAGATGTCATCGAAGCTCGTGTCCATAATTTAGTTCCTAGGAATGAATTAATCCAAAGATACAGACAAATCAATGATTTCGAAAGATACTTGTCAGAGAATCATATCACAATATTGAAATTCTTTTTACACATTAGCAAGGACGAGCAGAAAAAAAGAATTAAGGAGCGATTACAGGATCCAACAAAACGCTGGAAGATATCTGAAAGTGATATTTTTATTAGGAAGAATTGGAATAAATATATTGGATCCTACGAAGAAGCTCTTAGCAGGTGTAGTACCCGCTTTGCACCATGGTATATTATCCCTGCTAATTTCAAGTGGTTCCGTAATTGGGCGATAGCACGTACTATTGTTAATGCGTTAGAGAGNCTGAATTTAGAATATCCACGATCGAAAATTGATGTCTCCAAGTTTCACTTATGAAGTGCTGTAACAAAGAGTAGATAGATGGAAAGTTTTGATAATATTGATAATCTTACATTCATTTGAAAGATGTCAATTTTTCTATCCTATTAGTTAGATTTTTTAGTACCAATTAATCCAGCCGAAAGAATCGGTTCATGGATATTTTATTTATTGGAAACACTATTCTTTTGCGGCACTAGTTCCGTTGCCCAAAAACCGAACCTTCAATTAATATTGATCGTGCTGATTTGGAAGTAATAATTTTGATCGCTACATTTCCGAAGAACTGTCAGGGACAGTACGCTAATGAGTGGGATAAATCTAAGTTACGGCAGAAGACGGAAGACCAGTTTCACTCTCTCTTTCACTTCGCCACCTAGCTGAGATATCGGGTTTTCCAAATTGTTCTGATATTCTTTTGTACATATTCAGTTCTTGAGTAGATAGCGGTCTAATCTTTTTCATTGACTCTTCAAAGTGGCGCATAGATACTTTCAGTTCCTGTACTTTTGATTTTGCTTGTGTTGGGTCCTGATATTTTGATATGTGTTCACGTAACGCAAGCATAACAGCTGCCGACGAAAGCGATGCAATGTCTGCTCCTGTGTACCCGTCAGTATGTGCTGCCAATTCTTCAATCTTGACGTCTTTATCTAAAGGCTTTTGCCTAGTATGAATTCCTAATATTTGGATCCTGGACTCACGGTCTGGAGGAGGTACATAGAGTAATCTGTCAAACCTGCCAGGCCTTAATAATGCTGGATCTATGATGTCTGGCCTATTAGTTGCAGCTATCACTATCACGTTAGTTAGTATTTCAAGCCCATCTAACTCCGTTAGCAACTGGCTTATTACTCGTTCTGTAACGTGGGAATCACCAAAATCTCCTCCTCTTAGAGGTGCTATTGAATCTATTTCATCAAAAAATATGATACAAGGGGCTGCTTGTCTTGCTTTCCTGAATATTTCTCTCACTCCCTTTTCAGATTCCCCTACCCACTTTGAAAGAAGTTCTGGCCCCTTTATACTTATGAAATTAGCTTCACTTTCATTTGCAGCTGCTTTGGCCATTAAGGTTTTCCCTGTCCCTGGTGGACCATAAAGCAATAAGCCCTTGGGAGGTATAGCATCAGCATGAGTAAATATTTCTTGATATTTGAGAGGCCATTCTACTGCCTCCTGTAATTCTTGTTTTATCGAGTCCAATCCTCCTATATCAGACCATTTCACGTCAGGAACTTCAACGAATACTTCTCTCATCGCCGATGGCTCCATTTCATTGATAACTTCGACGAAATCTTGCATCGTAACTACGATTTTCCTTAATGTTTCGCCAGGAATACTCTCAGACGATAAATCAATTTCAGGTAGTACCTTCCTCAAGGCTCGCATTGCAGATTCCTTTGACAAAGCTTGTAAATCGGCACCTACAAAACCGTGTGAGATATCTGCCAGTTTCTCCAAATTAACATCTTTAGCTAATGGCATTCCCCTGGTGTGAATTTGTAAAATTTCAAGTCTACCGTTCCTATCTGGTACTCCGATTTCAATTTCTCTATCAAATCTTCCAGGACGTCTTAAAGCAGGATCAATCGCATTAATCCTGTTTGTAGCGCCAATAACAACTACCTTCCCCCTTGAAGACATTCCGTCCATCGCTGACAATAGTTGGGAAACTATCCTTCTCTCAAGTTCTCCACTTTCTTCTCTCTTTGGTGCAATCGAATCAATCTCATCAATAAAGATAATCGAAGGTGCATTTTTCTCCGCTTGTTCAAATATATTGCGGAGCTTTTCTTCAGATTCTCCATAATATTTGCTCATTATTTCAGGCCCGCCTATAGTGTAGAAGTTAGCATTGGTTTCATTAGCCACAGCCTTTGCGAGAAGAGTCTTTCCTGTTCCTGGAGGACCATGGAGAAGAACTCCTTTAGGAGCTTCTACCCCCAATCTTTTGAATAGCTCAGGATGTCTCAACGGAAGCTCTATCATCTCCCTTACTCGCCCAACTTCATTTCTGATACCACCTATATCCTCGTATGTAATCGAAGGAACTCCACCTTCCTTTGCGATCTGTGCTGCCTTGGCACTTTCTTCTGATACTGTGATTTTTGTGGAATTACCAATTATAACAGGACCAGATGGGTTTGTCGATATCACCACGAGATCAATTCTTTGTCCCATTACATTGATAGGTATCGTATCGCCTTTGGACATCAAGGCGCCGTTCAAATAATCTACAAGATATTCTTCCGCACCTACAATTCTAAGTGGTTCGGTTGGAGCCAAAGTTATATTTTCAGCTTGCTTTGACTCCACTTTTCTAACATCTATTGTGTCATTAATGCCAACGTCGAGTCTATTTCTTGTGAATCCATCTATTCGTATTAAGCCTTTACTTCTGTCATTCTCCTTTGCAGGCCAGCTTAGAACAGTACTCTTCTTTCCGAGCGATGACAATTCCAGGGCATCTCCGGTAGAAATATGCAGTTGTTCCACTATATCAGGATCAATCCGTGCAATTTTTCGTCCTACATCACGTTGTTCTGCAACTTCTGCAACTTTTAGACTTGCTATTTTGGTTCTATCTTTATTGGAAGTATCATTATTGTTATCAATATCATTCTTATCGGACATGTCTATTTGTTATTATGTCTCAATACATTGCTGGTACTTAAGTATGACTATTATTCATATAAATTCTGCTCCAATTAAGTGAATCCTTGAAAGCTGATGATGAAGTGGAGATGTATGCTGAATACGGTATCCAAAGTAGTGCATTGCATACATATATAGTAGCACGACAAGTACTATTGTCCTATTCACCTTGTGAATCAATAAGTACTGATCCTGACAATTAAATTAACTTTGATTATCCTATATTAGAAAAATATCTTCAGTATTAGATATTGGGTCAGACCATCATATTTGGCCATTCTGCGAACCTTGTCCATTTCCTTAGGAGATACGTTTTCATGCTCCCCTCCTTGGATTTTCTGGCATTATTGTCCTGGAAGGATACTTCGAATTATTTTTGCTTATCAATTTTGTTGACACTGGACAAGGATACTGATCTTTCTGACTCTATTCTTATTTTGTAAAAATAAGNATAGTTCTCAGGTCCAGAATTCAGGGCAATCTTCTATTAAGGCCTACCAGTGCTTGGAAAAGGAGAGACATGCATCTTTCAAATACTTTTAGCCCTATCTCCTGTTTCTCAATAAAATTGAGAACCTATAATTATTTGAATTTCTGATAATCTAATAGTTATCTATATTCATCTCCACAATCTCCAATTAAGTCATGCAAATTATTTGATTTTGCGCATACAATATCTATAGCTTCAAAATCTGACTTGCTCAAATTGAAGTTGAATACCTGCGAATTATTATTTCTGTGATCAGTTATTCCAAGTCTAACTCCTATAATAACACATGCGACGACAGGTTTCATAAGTATATATCGTGATGCTACATTTGGGATGCTTACGTTGTACTTTTGCGCAATTTCCTTCAACGTAGACAAAAGTTCTTGGAACAGATTCCAACCTCCCCATGAATCTATCATTCGCTTGTATTTACGTAAGCTTAATGTATTTAAATCAGCAATAGTTGGTTCTCTTTTTTCTAAGTAATGTTCTGACATTAGTCCTCCGCAGAGGCATCCATATGCAAAGAGACCAATGTCATGTTCCAAGCAAAAAGGTATCATCTTGATTTCAGGTCGACGATCTATTATAGAATATTGAACTTGGTTCGATATAACCCGTAAATCTGAATCTATCATAATCTGCATTCGTTTAGTATCAAAGTTTGTAAGACCTATGTGCTTAATTATTCCCTCATCGCGGAGGTCAGATAGATATTTGAGGGCATCCATGTAATACGGATTATCATAATCCCACCAGTGGAACTGTAGTAAATCCAACGAGTTAACATTCATTCTTCGAAGTGACTTCTGAATATTTTTATTAACAATATCATATGTGATTATTCCAGGTTGCGGTACCCATTTTGTGAATGCTTGAACTCTGTCCAGTTCTTGTTCGCCCTTTAATTCAGATAATCTACATCTGAATAATCCAATTAAATCTTCTGCTGGTCCATAAATATCCGCTAAATCCCAAGTAGTAAAGCCAGAATAGTGATATTTCATCATATCTTCTATTGCCAAGTCTTGGTTGATATATCCGTGTCCTCCGGCAACCTGCCACATCCCGTTGACTATTCTGTGTATTGTCAAATCATTGGCCAGTTGAAAGTGGCATCGATCCATTGGACTCATATCTCCCTCTTTCGCTATCAATTCATTACCCAATTTGAGTCTATTCCTAGATGATGTCTTTGATCACTTATTCTAAATTGTGCATGTGGCATGCTTTCTAGAGTGAGATAGGGCAGAATCATGTAGTTTTATAAGACTGTGTATTGTGGTTTAGGGCATTTTATGGCTCGCTCATTCCATAAGGACGAGAGTTTTACTTAAAAATTTACAATTAACCCATATTTATTGTGTATTACCCCATTGAGTCTTTTGAAGACATTCTCGAGTTGGTTTGCAAATGGACTATGTGGTGTTACTAATGGTTAGTTATGATCGCAATGATCTATTNTAGATGTTTTAGCTCCCTTCTGGCCTGAATTCAGATAAGTATTATTGTTGATATATCACCCAAAGAGGAGATCACATAATATTTGAGGCAAGGATTCAATTGCAAGTGGACAACGATAGAGCTATAAGACATCAATAAGATATGTAATATGTGTATTCATGGCCATACTGTAATACTGGTGAGCAAAGTTACGCTTGATTAGGTTGGACCGGCCTGAGTGAACATGATATATTAAAATAGGAAAAAACTTGTTTGGGGGTAATGAGTTGGCCTTTACATGAATTAAGTATAACAATAATGTGCATTACATCACTCCAATTCGTAATGTTAAAAGATACTACTTTTAACATAGATATATACCCCATATACTTGTAACATCGTTCTCAGTCTAATTTTTTGTGCTTATCTCGACATTGGAACTCTGCTTGATCAGTATTGATCTCTGTTTGGCTTTGTTCCTTCTTAATCGTTGTCGATCTTTTCATTCTTGGCCTTGCAGAAAGTGCCAAAGCTGCAGAATATACAGATACTAGTGCTGCAGTGGTATACATCATGTCGTAGGCGTGGTCATATGGGAAAAAGCCTTAAACTCTAGGCCCTTGAAATACCCCAGAGAGAGCTGGTCCGACTGACATCCCAACAAGGTTGAGAAGCAGGTACATTCCCAACGCGATGCCTGTCAACTTGATTGGAACTGAAAGAAGTATTAAGTTAAATGCGCCAGTAATGGAAAGGGATAGGCCAGCTGCTAGTATAGTGAGGTTGTATGCGACCTTTGTTTTAGTAGAATGAAAAATTAACAGTGCGAAGAAGCCGATTGCACTGATTCTCGCACCCAATAGTGTCAACTTTGCGTTCTTGACTTTGGTTAGGATAAACCCTGACGTAATCGTCCCAATTAGTAACACGATCATAAATGGTAGCTGGACTCAGAATGTTACCGCGCCGTCTCTGAACCCAAGTGGCTAAGGGCTTCTGACTTGCCATTAGCACCAAATTGTCGCAAATAGTCCTGACTATAACTAATTATTGTATGCTCGCTGTCAAATCGACGTCTAATTGATTCATCACTCCATGAGTGACATCTACAATTAGTATTAAACCTCTTGTTAATGGCCAGCAGGTCATTATCAATGGAAGAGCTCATTTCGTAATTTTTTTCCAATAGAAAACTGTATTCCTAACTTGATTTTGATTCAGAGTTTAGTTACATTCTGATTCTATCGGGGACTAAAAAGTGTCAAATCCATCATGCAAAAAACTGCCATCCTCCTCCTGAGCCTTATTCTTCCCTGTCTTCCTGATATGTAGGCTTTTAAACATAGAATGCATTTTTTCTGGATGTTCATTAGCATGTTCTTTCATTGCGCTTATAGCGTGCTCTGTATAATGAGTTGCTAACTGTGGATCCTTTATATCGGTACCTTGTTGAATTTGTTGAACAAGCGGATGTTGTGGACTTAGTTGACCAATGCTTGATAATGCTGAATGTACATCTTCATAAGGTCCAATACCTGAAACCCCTCCTGCCACATTACTGTTACTAACATTATTTTTGCTCTCAGATTCTCCTTTATCCAATATATGATCAACTATATAATTAATTATCGTACTCCTACTGGACTGTGGTATTCCACGTTCCGATAGTTTTTTTGCCAGGTCGTCCATACTCATAATATTGTCAACTTAATTGGATATCTAAATAGCATTAAACGCAAGAAATATAAACTTCACGATCAAAGTTTAATAGCAATATATCTTCATCTGCGGCGGTCAGCACATTGCAAATTTGCCCCATTCGTGATAACTCAGTGTTCTACTTGACAAATATGACTTGCGTGAAATAGGATTAANCGAGAGAAATACAAACTTTACTGTTTATTAAGGGTCTCGGTAAAAAACTGTCATTCGGGTATCATCCAAATGGATGCAATTCTATTTAACTATCCTCTAGGTGATGTCCTATCACTTTCACGTAAAAGGCCAGCTTTGCCAGACACGCCTATGAAGACTTCGCAAGTCGGTTAGACTTCATTTCTTTGGTCATTTGTCTTAGCCTAGCCTAGTCTATTCCACATGGTGTTGCTGAACAAGCTGATCATAGAATCTGACAGATTTTGTATTCACAAATTCTATCATTCCATATTTTGATAATTCTCTGCCAAAACCACTATTCTTGACCCCACCAAATGGAATTCTTGGATCAGATATTACAACATTGTTTA
>AF_2010_repII_A10DRAFT_1000007_pt1 | contig 21212 bp, 18 predicted proteins | sample AmaForrepliIIA10_FD_9534 | JGI IMG/M metagenome (IMG submission 9534) | reverse complement strand
CTGCAGTCTTATTCATGCCAGCAGCTGAGCTGGTTGCGTTAGCACCTGCAGTCTTATTCATGCCAGCAGCTGAGCTGGTTGCGTTAGCACCTGCAGTCTTATGCAATGCTGAGGTAGTAGCATTGATCGCGTTGTGAAGAGCAAATGCTGTCGCATTTGTATTTCGCACTTCGCCAATTATTGATTTAGTCAATGCAGGTGGAAGGAATGTCGAAAGCGCGTTGCTCTCATTTTGATTGGACACCGTACTAGCACCAGCTTTTTGACCTAGTGCAGCCGCTTGTGATAAGGCTTGGACATGACCAAACGACAACCCCCCAGTTATGGCAATTACCGACAACAAAAATACCAAATAGCTCGTCTGTCGTTTTTTGTTCATTATTAAAGGAGAATTTGTCTCCAATTTATCACTTTCGACCTACTATTCTAGCTGAAAGTACAGTTAGAAAGATAACAAGACATTTGCCTCATGGGCTCTAAAAGTGGGCTCTGAGAGCAAGCATTAACTAAGATGGAAAATTGACTAAAAAATAAATTGAGGGTTGTTGCCCAATTTACACTTTGTAATCAAACTTGCGTTTCTTATCTGCCTATACAAAGTCCGCTTGGGTTGCTAACCATGCAGTTATTTTCTGCAAACGAGTTTACGTTGATGTTTGGTGCTAATCCGTTGGCATTGTTGAGGTCAATTACATTATGCAACACATTGTTCATGTTTATTGTATTGTCATCACTTTGCGCGTCGAGGAAGAGACCATTCTGACCACCTTCAATGTTATTTGCGGCAATTATAGATTTCTTTGTGTTTACTAGTGTTACACCTGCTAGTTGGTTACCTGTGATCATATTAGACATGATGGTTCCACCTTTGCTAGAGTGAGAAGCTACTCCCAAATTGTTGTTTGTTATAGTGTTTTCTGAAAGCTGCGTGCCAGTTGATCCAGTTGTGAACATCGCGATTTCATTGTTTTGTAGGATTGCTAGCTTTACTTGTACGTTGTTAGAGCCTGTGGCCAAGATACCAGCTTGGAACCCCTTGATCAACCCTGGACCATTCACCATAATATTGTCATTATTGGGTATTACTATTCCTACTTTTGAGCTCTGTTGCCCAGGACCAGATATGGTATAGCCGTTTAAGTTTATGACTGTATTGTCGGCTCCTACGATTAAGCCGTCTCCAGTGCAATTAAGATTCGATGTCAAGTTGACGTTCCCTTGCACTACTTCTCCGCAAGCTGGGTTTGTAATTGGTGTAATTGTAGTAGTTGACGCTGACGAAGACGTCGATGGAGTTTGTGTTTGTGTTTGTGCTTGTGCTTGTGCCATTTGAGCTGTTGGTTGCATTGCCATGCCAATCACTGCCGTTAGAGACAAGATTGTCGCTACCATGTATGACATTATAGTTCGTTTCATTCAGAGACGGCTCGGGGATAAACTATTTATGCAAACCTACTCTTTGTACTAAATTCTGGATTCGTGTCTATTGAATATAAGTATGTATATACGTTATTGATCGTAATTATGTATTAGTATAAGTAGCCCTTCTACTAATGTTCAGATCTTCACCTTTCTTCCGTAAGATACTACAGCTTAGGAGACCTTGGATATGAGATCTGCTCATATCGCTAATGTTTAAGATATCCAATTCCTTGATCGTAGATTAACACTCCTGTCGACAATGATTAACAAAGAGAAGAGCTGTTCTTTACTTTATTGATATTGGTCATTTTATCTGTAACTAAAATAAGTAAAATGTCAGACTATGTTTTGTGGAAGCAAACACTCTAACTTCTATTTGCACGATGACATAATTTACGATTGACAGCTATCAGCAAAAGGTGATGATAAGAANCATTTCAAAGAATGATAACTGGTTGCCAGTTTTCTAAATGACGACAAGAGTTATAAATCAACAATGGAGTGAAGATGCGTCTATGAATATGGCCATTGTCGGGGCAGGAGTTTCTGGAAGCTATTTAGGACACATGCTTCATAAGCGTGGCCATAATATAGAAATATTTGAATCCTCAAAAAAAGAGATTCACTGGGCTGTTTGTGCATGGGCTGGATCCAAAAATATGCTTAGCAGGTTTTCAACTCAGGCTGGGCTTGATTTTGAAAGCTACATTTTACATATCGGGATGAGACTGAAAATGGATCTACCCAATGATGTCAGAGAATACTTAGATTTGAAAGGGTTAGTGACATATGATAAACAGCAATGGGAACACGACTTATTAGGAAATATGAAGGTGACTTATGATCGAAAATGCACTGCACGAAATTTCATTTTTAATCAATATGATTATGTCATTGACTGCACAGGGATGCATCGTACTTTGCTTCCAAGAGCCCCCGAAGATTTCTTAATACCGGCTTACGAATACCTACTAGAAAATGTTGAGGGTATCAATGAATTTTATGTTGTAGGCTATAAAGGAGCAAGAGGATATTTTTGGTATTTTCCATTGGACAACAAACGTGGCTACATGGGTGCCGGAGACATAGACAAAAAATATGAAGGAATCGACAAATTTCTTAGAGAGCACCCCGAGGCTAGAATTGTTAAGAAAATTGGCAGGCCTATCCGGCTTTCCCCACCGAAAAGAATGCAACCATTCCATTATGGGAATGTAATAGGAGTAGGTGAATCAATCGGATGTGTATTCCCAATGTTGGGGGAGGGAATTATACCCTCGCTAATTTGTTGCGATATTTTCCTCGAAGTCTTAGACGCAAGTGATTCCGGCAGGTTTGATTTTGAAAAGTACACTAAAAAGGTTCTGAAGAGGTTCGCATACTACGATGACGTATACCGTATTGTAAGGTTAAAGATGAATAATAAATTAAACATGATGAAACATATGCGACTATTGCTGAGTATGTACCGGAATATGAAGAAAGAAGAAAGCCGGTTTGGGTTCGAAGTCAACTTAGACAAAATGACAAGACTCGTCAAGGCATTGTAAGTGACAACAATCACTTGAATAAGTTGAAATATATCAAAATGTAGCCTCTAAATTGAGGATCGAGACTTATTAATTCGCCACGAACTTACTTGTCCGTTTAATGGTCCTTAATCCCTTTCACTTTTTGGCAATGATTCTGCTGGGGTACTCGTGGCCACAAATTTGAACAAATCCGGATCCGATTAAGATCGGAGTTCTGAATGTTTACTCTCCTATCCTTCAAATACTAAACTAAGAATTCAATTGCGAAAACCTATATGAAGCATACCCTGCAAGATTTGAAATGAAAATGAACCTTTTCCTAGCCTTTCTTCTTGTTACTCTCTTCATTTTATCTCTTAGCATCCTTTTATTTGAACTTACCCTAACCAGAATGTATTCAATAATACTTTGGTACAACTATGCATTTATGGCTATTTCAGTAGCATTTTTTGGATTGGGTGTTGGCGCCCTGTTGATTCATGTCACCAAACATAAAATGAAGGAAGAACAATTGCCAATCAAAATATTACAATCCACGATAGCTTTAGCCATCTCATTGCCTTTATTCTTGTTTGTGGTAGGACATCTCATACCTCCAAGCATCTCGCTCATTTATCTTTTCTTTTTAATCTCATCAATTCCATTTTTCTTCGCAGGCGTCTCAATGGCCCTAATCTATCTTGCGATGCCAAACCAGATATCCAAACTATACTTTATTGATCTTGCAGGAGGAGCAGCTGCGACTTTAATCCTAGACCCAATAATAAGGGGGCTTGGGGCAGAATCAGTAATAATTTTGATTGGGATGCTTGGGACGTTACCTGCTCTTTTTGCATTTACTTCATTCTTGTTTAACAAAGCTCACGTCAAAGTATCAATTCAATTCAGCTCAAATTGTAAACCTGCCATCTACGGCGTAGTAGTACTCGTTGCATCTGGGGTATTGTTGGCTGCAAATCTCCACTCTAATATCTTAGCTATTCAACCTGGATTCAGTAAAGGTCTGCGCTATATCCTAGCAAACTCATCGCGGTACCACGATGCGGCTACTGAATGGAACTCATTTTCGAGAATTGATGTGGTGAAACACTTAGGCGATTCCGGTAAGTCGGGTTTCAAAGATCTGGCATCAATCCTGATTGATGCTGATGCACTTACTCCTATATTGAAATGGAATGGATCTGAATCAGACAGAATTTGGTTGAAACACTATATGGATTTCCTACCGTACGAGATATCTAGAATGAAGGGAAGCCAGACATTAGTTATCGGAAGCGGTGGAGGAGAGGACATTCTTGTAGCCTTGTCCGCAGGTTCAAAGAACGTAACCGCTGTGGAATTGAATCCGCTAATAGTATCGGCAGTAAGACAATTTGGAGGAAGCCCTGCGGGGAATTTGTATGACCGAAAGGATGTAAAATTGTACGTTGATGACGGGAGGAGCTTTATTAGCTCCACCTCGAAAAAATATGATACGATTGTTATTAAACTCGTAGATTCATGGGCTGCACAGCTAGCCGGAGGCTATGCGCTGTCTGAAAATTATCTTTATACCGTTGAGGCATTCAAGCAGTATTTGAGCCATCTAAATGGAGCAGATGGTAAGCTGGTCATGGTGCGGTGGAGTACTGAATTGCCTAGACTAATTCCACTCGTGGTAGAAGCATTACGAGAGTACGATAAAAAGACTAATCAGCAGGATGTGAGTAAACAGATTGTTGCCGTAGAAGATAGCCCAGGTTTGACATTTGGTCCCAACCCGCAGCGAACGTTTTATCCAGTCCTTTTGATGATAAAAAATAGCCCTTTCTCTTCGACCGAACTTGAAATAATAAATGAACGGGTCAGTGCAAGCAATGCTAAAATCATTGCAATGCCTTATGGCTTTGTACAACCCCCCTATAACAGATTGTTGATGGACTTTCAGAATAACAGTGACGATCTTCAAAATACACATGGTGTGAATTTGAATTATGATTCCCTTGGGTTCATGAGACCTCCAACTGATGACTCTCCGTTCTTTTTTGCCAACCAGTTAGTACCAAGTCAAATGATTGTGTTAATGGAAACTGTCCTAGGCGTTTCAGCAGCAATCGGGTTTATTTTGGTCTACTATTCAAAGACTAATAAGATTAAATTAACTACATCATCTCGTTTTCACATTTTTTTCTCGATATTTATTGGGCTTGGTTTTATTTTTTTGGAAATAACCTTCATCCAAAAATTTTTACTTATGCTCGGAACTCCTATAATGGCGCTAAGCGTTATTCTTTTTTCGATTTTGCTTTCAACCGGGATAGGTGCTTATCTAAGCGGAAAGCTTTTTGGCAGAGATCCATACAAAGCAATACTCATTTCTATCCCTCCTTTGATTGGATTAGTGTTACTTTATTATTTCAATTTGCAGGGAATAATTGACAATGCATTTGTTATGCCATTAACGCAAAGGATTGCTCTCGCGTTTTTCCTGCTGTTCCCTGCAGGATTTCTTATGGGATTTCAGTTTCCATCTATCATTCGTATGGCATCTTATGGGAACCAGTCATGGAATAGAACTCGCAGTGGAGCACTGGAATTCACTACTACCAGAAGGGAAGACATAACTCTACTTTGGGGGGTCAATATTATCGCTTCTGTGGTAGGAACTGTGTTTACGGCTACACTTTCTATGATCATAGGGTTTAGTGGAAACTTGCTTATCGGAGCCGGGTTATATTTGGCAGCAATTGTTTCTGCAGTAGCGGCTCAGAAGCTCTCTCAAAGGCTAAGGGATAAGACGGATACTTGATAAGTTACAGTTTTTCTGATCACTTTAACCTCACGTTCATTATGGCTGGAATACATGTTTGGTTGATTAGTAAACCTAAAGGCAACGTTAGATCTTCAGAATTGGGTCGAATTTAGATTTATGGATACTTTATTAAGAGTACAATATTGGATAAGACTTCAGGTGATTCAATCATTTTCTGGGAAGCAAAGCTGACGTCTGTTTGCCAGTACTTTAAATGAGTTGTATTTGGGAAACATTAGACGGAGCAGAGGCTACAGTTTTGAACACAAATTAGTTCAAAGACTCAATAACGGTGAGTGGAGTGCCAGGCGCTTGGGAGGATCAAGTACTGGTCTGCCAGACATTGTTGCGGTCAACAATAAAACAGGTACGTTGTTGACAATAGAGGCAAAATCAGGTACAAGTGATATTTTATACGTCCCAGCTGATCAGATCGAACGGTGCGTTTTGATTAATCGCATGTTCAGTTATTATGAGAAAACACACATAGTTTTGGCCTTCAAATTTATGCGAAAGAGAAGATTGCAGCGAAGATCTCAAATTATCTACGAAGGTCGACAGCTCGTTGAACATTACGTGCTGGCAGACGCATTAAGTAAAAGAACTGAATATCCAATCATTAAGTGCATGTACGACGGTGTTACATTTGCTATATACAGTGGCAATTACAAAAAATTGAGGCTCCCTCCGTTTCGAATGCCTTTTATGAAATCTCAAGTTAAATAAATCAAATAACCTCTTGAAGTGAAGCTTCTTGAGGCAAACGAACCAATAACAAAGCCTTTATTGAGTTATCATCGAAACTCAGCTATGATTGATAATATCCAGAACTCAATAGACAATATACATGAACAATTAATAAAAATAGAATGGAGGAGAGAAAAATTGATTATTGGGACCCGCAAAATTGTTCTCCTATGCGGTAAGTCAATAGTGTCTATGCATCGTCACGATATCGAAGAAGGCGAAAAGAACCTAGAAGAAGCTCGCGCTTTATTGGATGAGTATAGACCAATCGCCCAAACCGATCTCCAAAAATACATTTCAGACGCAGAGCAAGAGTTTGTTGAAGCATCAATGCTAAATTCAATATGTAAGGGCTCATCTCTCCCACCTAGAGAGACCCTTAATGTATCGGGTCCGGCATATATCACTGGTATACTAGACGCGATCGGAGAGATAAAGCGCTTAGTGTTTGACAGAATGCGAACCTCAAAAACGGATGAAGTTGGGAGGCTTTTCGATCTTATGCAAGAATTTCATAATGCTGTGTATCTGCTAGGCGGTTACGATAATCTAGTACCAGGATTACGAAGGAAATTGGATGTATCGAAAATGATTATTGAAGATGTGAGAGCTGTAATTGCTGAAGATTCGAGGAGGGAGGCTATTCTTAAGGCGATGACATTGTTGCAAACTAATCTAATGGAGAGTATGAAGTGATAAACAGAAGTTAAGTGACATCATCCCCGTGTATTTTGCAATAAAGTTGCTTTATTTCATCTCTCAATATATCGATCATTTTTCAGCAACTTCTTTCAGAATAAATCATGTTCCTGCCAGTACGAAATTATTTTGCAATGGCAAGCATCGACACCCATCTAATAATTCCGAATACTGAAAGGTGTCTGATCAAAGCTTAAATCAGACACTATCTAAGGTTGAACAGCGATATCATAAAGCTTTTACAAAACCAGTAATTGTGAGGCTTACCTCCACCCTTCTTTCTTAATCGTAATCGCTGCGTAAAATATCAGCCAACTTAGAATAAACGTTGAGATGAAAGTAAATAGCGGACGGTATAGCCAGTAGGGATAGCCGGGATTACGAAGTCTTGAATCAATCCCATAAAGCATTCCGGTGTACATTAGCCCTGCCATATAGAAGGCTACAGTGCCCAAGTCTCCAGAAAAAATAAGTAACATTATTTTGAGAACTATAAGTGGTCTGGTAAGTTTAAGCCCTAAGATGAGGTAGTAGAGAAAGGCTGCATAAAATGGCCTGCGCCAGTAAATCCCGCCTGTCGCTGGTAGACTTCTGATAAAGCTTTTCCTCCAACGTATTTGTTGGCGTATCAGGTCGACGAAGTTAGTAGGGACGCCAGCAGTGACCTTGACACTTGGGCTATATACTACCTTCCAAGCATACCTTCGACGATCCTTTTTCTTATCGTCTTGATCTGGGTCGGAAGAAGACCTCATAGTGTTTAGATCGTCTTTACCGGTTTGAAGAATAGGGATCTTTTCGTATTCTTTGCTAAGACTTGTGTCTTTTGTGGCATGTTCCTCAATATCCTTGTTATGAGACTGTAGTACATTTTCAGGTTTTACTCCAAGGACATAAGCAGTAAGCCTTCTATCTGTTGCAAATTTGAAATTCTCTATACCCAAAAAGCGATCATGGGCCCAAGTATACAAGAAATTGTGTACAGCTTCACGTCTGTAAATTGATAATGCTCCCGAACAGCATGTCAAAGAGGAATATACTGTCTCCATTCCCTTTAGCAACCTAAATTGTCCATCAAACCACACATCTTCGATCTTTAACAATGTATTTCCTTTGTACGCATTCCTAACCCTAGCATGTCCTGTGACAGCGCCAATCCTGCGATCTGAATAAAAAATCTTTATTGCGTTGTCTACTGCATCCCAGTTGAGGTCGCAGTCACTGTCCATCATAACGTAAATCTCACCCTTAGCTATTTGAGATGCTGCTTCAATTGCTGCTTTTTTACCAATGCTCTTTGAGAGGTGAATTATATGAAGTTTTGCTTCAGGTCCTATTTCTCTTCTAATTTCATCCAGTATCGCAGGAGTTCCATCTGTGCTCCCGTCGTTAACAATAATTGTCTCCTTGTTTGTGTAGGAAGAATTGATACAGGATTCTACACAGTTCCTGATATTACCTTCTTCATTTTTGACGGGAACGATGATTGAAACTAATGGCTTTCTGTCTTCCGGTATGACTAAATCTTTCACCGGAATGAACGGATCTCGGAATTTCACCCAAGATAGGAAAAAAATGTTAAACAATACGAATGATGTGAGAAAGCTGTAGAAGCCGACAGTAAAATCAACTACATACATTATTAGAAAAATTTTGACTCCTAAGATAATGGCGATACTTGCTAGAATCAAATATCTGACAAGCCAGCGCTTCTTATCCATTTCNCTGAATTTTTCTGCCGTTACTGGTTGTCTATTCTGTACAGCCATGACTTTAGCTACTCCAAGTGATGTGTGAGAATCACCGAGCTACTGCTAGATAGATGCTTGTTATCAATTCTCGACATTTATTGATCCCCTGAATACTCGATTATAAGTTTCGGATTCTACGTATAAGTATTTGCCAAGAATATCCTATTCAATACAACCTAGAATAATGTTCAGTATGATTCGACCTCCAGATTTATATGATCTGCTGAGTTCTAAGCAAGGAGCTCAGTTAAGCACCTGATCCGGGTTACCTTTGATAATTCGTTGAAATCCCTTGCTATTCCGATTGTATATAAGAAATCATTGGGCAAATTGGTTGCCATTGATACATGCAACCCTTGTATCCAACACAACGAGCAGGGGTCTTTCGACGATGCAGTGGCCCGTTTGTGGTTCGAATACTGTCTGTTTCATTTACATTTCATAGCTAAGAGTTTCACAGCGGATCGGCCAAGAAGCCCGATTAACTTTTACAATTTACAACAGATGTTGATTCGCCGCTCTGGACACAAGCAAGATGTTCTGTACGAATGAATGTTTAAACGTACATTATGAACAAATATAGCATCTGGAAAGGATTGATCACCCATAATGACATTCTTTGCGCTGTTCGTAATTCCCCCCTCCGTTACCCTTTTTTTTACGAAATATGGACTTTTGGGACTTTTTCTAAATGGCATGCTCTCATCTTTTATACCCATACCGACCGAACTCACTACAGCGACTCTGTTAGCTGCCAAGGAAAACGAGGCCAGGATCTTTATTGTTTTGACCGTAGGATCGGTGATAGGAGGATTCATTGCATATTATATAGGATACACTGGCGTTCATCTTTCACATAGATTAAGTAAAATAACACGGTTTGATGATAACAAAAGCCAAAGAAGCTATGCTCTTTTGGCAAAATATGGTTGGATACTCATCTTTATTTCGCCATGGATCCCTATTGGTGGAGACGTAATACCAATAGTTGCCGGGATAAAGAGGTATAATTTAAACAAGTTTATAGTTGCGATGGTTCTTGGAAAAGCCATAAAAGCACTCGCAATAGTTTACTTTCTTAGTCTTATCGTCATTACTTTTTTCCATTAATAATTTAGAATATACTGATGTCATCAAATTCTCTTCCTCCCATAACTAACTATGATTTTACTAATGGAAAAAAGCCTCACATTATTTATGTGTAAATTTTTACAGCCTATAACTGGCTCGGTCATTATAGAAGTATAATTAGAATAGGATGGATTTTGGTGAACGATGAAGAAGACTCGGCTTTGTATGTGAGTATCCATTACCTTCCCATTTGTGTTGTAAGCTGTAATTGAAACTGGTTTCGTGGCCTTCAAGTATCAATTCGATACGTGATTTTTACGACTATATCCCGCTTGTTGAAAAGTTAAATCAACGAATTAAAAACCTGACTTTAAATCCTGAGTTTTTCTCCCTGTGTTGGAGCAGAAGTATTTATTGCCTTCGATGGATTTGAAGATATGCTTCAGCTTCAAGCGCTTATATTCAAATTCAAGTATGAGATGTACAAAAACATAAGTTCTTGGCTGCCACGTGGCCACTGTCAGTCTAGTATCTAATCAATTTGGTCCCCCCTTACATACATGAATAATGACTATTTGTTAAAGTAGGGGAGAAAACTGATTACTTCCTCAGAGAGCCCGTAGACTCTATCATCTTTTTAAGTCCCAACTGTTCCAACCTCGCAGCTCTTCTGAGAACTTCCACCTCTAAATTTCTCTTGTATTTCTCAATTTTNTTTGCAATTGATTTGTCCTTNAATCCTAATATTTGGCAGGCTAAGATCCCGGCGTTCTTTGCTCCATTAACTGCTAACGTGGCCACTGGCACCCCAGCAGGCATTTGAACTATGGATAATAACGAATCCAAACCATGTAGCTTCGAGGAGGAGCTCATAATAGGGACTCCTAACACAGGTAACGGTGTTATCGCTGCCACCATCCCGGGCAAATGTGCAGAGCCACCTGCCCCGGCAATAATTACTTGCAATCCTCTCCCCTTTGCATTTTTTGAGTACGTAATCATTCGTTTCACAGTCCTGTGTGCAGACACAATCTTAAGTTCATTTTTTACCCCAAAAGAGTCTAAAATTTCGACGGCTTCTTTCATTATTACCAAGTCTGAATCGCTACCAACGATTATTCCGACTAGTGCCCCGGTTGTTCCAATATCACTTTTTTTCATGTTCGATCTTAATGACCTTTTTCACATCCTCTGCATTCGAAAGTGCCTTTTCTACTGAGCTCCCAAGAATTGTGATATGCCCGAGTTTACGTCTAGGTTTAGACATTTTCTTCCCATAAATGTGAAGATTTAACCCTGGCATTGAAAATGCTTTCCTTAAACCTCGGATTGCATAAGCGCCTTTGAAGCCATTTGGGCCCAATAAATTCAACATGACAGCAGCCGAACATAATAATTTAGGTTCTACTAAAGGAAGGTTTAGAATAGCTCTGATATGCTGCTCAAATTGAGAAATTGAGCAAGCATCAATGGAATAATGGCCAGAATTATGAGGTCGCGGAGCTATTTCGTTTATGACTACTTCGTCGTCTCGCGTTACGAACATCTCGATACCGAAAATACCTGCTCCTCCAAGAGCGTCAAGTGTCTTTTCGGCCATTTTTTTCGCACGCTTTGCCACTTTGTCTGAGACACGGGCTGGGACGATACTCATTTCCAGGATATGATCTCGATGCAAATTTTCAGCTACAGGAAAAGCCGTTATCTGTCCGTTTAAATTTCTCGCGACCATTATCGAAATCTCCTGTCTAAAATCTACGTACTTCTCTAACATTGATTTCCCATCAGGCCCAATGAGCGGATAAGCGCTGGGAATGTCATCTTCGGATCTGATAGTATAATTACCTCTGCCATCATAGGAGTCGTACCGGGCTTTCAAAATTGTCGGGAAACCATAGTCCCTACATACTTGTGAAAGTTCCTGTTTTGATCTGATCAAAGTGAATGAAGGGACTCTTAGACCGAACTTGCTAAGAAATAATTTTTGCTTATATTTGTCTTGGATTATTCGAAGCGTCTTGGGGGAAGGGTTAACCAAATTCCGATTTTTCGACATCAAATCCATTAGGGCTCTAGTATTTGCCAATTCGATCTCATAAGTAACCACATCTGATTTACTGGCTAGTTTTTTGATCGCCTTTGCGTCTTTGAAATCAGCGAGTATCAATTCATCCGATACTGAAGAACATGGACAGTAGCTGGAGGGATCGAGAACACATACCTTCAATGCCATGCGTTTAGCAGCAAGTGCAATCATCTTTCCAAGTTGCCCTCCGCCTATGATTCCTATAGTCAAAGGGTCGGAGATTGACAATTCGTTGAGGATGGCAGGATTCAAATCGGTAAGTATATCCTTATTAGAAGAAATTAAAAGCTTCGAGATGAGGAAGAACGAATGACGATGCAGCGACGTACTGAATAAGCGGAATCAGAATGACACCGACAAAGTCAAAATATAGGTTCTTGCTATATTTAGAGGCGGTTGAAAAAGCAACAACAAAGGTTTTACAAGCAATTCTGCGACAGCATATTGTCTATTAATCCTGCGATAAGGTTTGCCGGGATAGCAGATACAGATGGTAAATTATTGGGGATATCTGAGCGTAAAGGTCTTAAGCCTTTGCTAAGTCCGGAACAAAGAGCGCAATATGCCATTACTGCAGCCACTAGGCAGTTCACTAGACTAAGATGGGAATATCACCTTGGTAAGATCCATTATGCTAGCTCTCACTATGCCAAACTTATACGAGCCACTATTCCAATCACCGATAAAGAAAGAGAGCTTTGGTACGTTTTGCTGATAACATTTGACGTGGGAACAAATGACTTTCACGAAATAATTACCAAGAGCATTGTACCTTTAGTAGCCCAAAATACCAATCAGCTAATGGAAAAATAGGATTTAAACTTGCTTTATAATAGAGAAAGATCCTTCTTAGCTACTGCTTTGCGGACATACCCCCGTCTATGGTTATCACCGTTCCAGTTACCCACTTCGCATCGTCTGAGCAAAGATACGAGATTGCGCCTGATATATCTTCAGGATCTCCGATGCTCCCTAATGGAAATGAAGACTCTAGCATCTTTTTAGCTTGTTTGTCCTGCAGATACGGCTCGATCATAGGGCTGCGGATGGTCGAAGGAGCAACGCAATTACAACGTATCCCATATTGACCATACTCCACTGCGATAGCCCTGGTAAACATAATCACTCCCGCTTTTGTCACTCCGTAAACAGAGAATGGAACATTAGGTATTGACCGGATGCCCTGCAATGAAGAGATATTTACAATGCTTCCACGCTTCTTCTTCATCATTATTGGCAATACGGCTTTTGTGGTTCTAAATGTACCAATAAGGTTCGTGTTAATTAACGGCATCCATTGCTCATCAGTCATTTTGTGAAAAGGCGTNGGGTCGTTTAAAACACCAGCGTTATTTATGAGAATATCGACCGTATCAAAGGCAGACACAGTTTCCTCGATTACGTTTATAACGTCTGCTTCCTTCGTAATGTCGGCCTTTACTGCCAAGAGATTTTTCTTTCCGTCCAGTTCACCGATCAGTTTGGTTAGCTTTAATCTGTCTCTTCCAATCAAAACCACTTTACATCCATCAGAGAAAAGTCTCTTAGTGGTTGCCTTTCCAACTCCACCCCCTCCTCCTGTTACTATCGCTACTTTTCCTCTTAAACTCATCAGCACTTAAACTGAGTTCTCTCTTTTTAAGTGCTTTTCGACAACAAAATAATTTCGAGCATATAGGTGCGGAATCAATGGTTTACTGGGCTCACAAAACACGACATGGCACCTTCTAAAGGTACTTTAAGCTCCATTACTTACAAATTCATAAAGTTGGATCATGAAAAGCTTGTGTTAGATACTAGCGTAATAATTGATGGAGAGATTACCAAAATGATCGAGTCTGGGTCAATAACAAGTTCAAACAGAATCATAATCCCCCAGGCCGCGTTAGACGAACTTCAATCTCAAGCATCCGTTAACAAGGAACATGGATTTATCGGATTGAGAGAAATTAAAAATATTAGGGAACTATGCTATAAAAATAAAATCGATTTGCAAATTGTAGGGTCTCGTCCTACTTTAGATGATATTCGTTTGGCCAAGCATGGCCGAATCGACGCGTTAATAAAAGATGTAGCAGTGGAACAAGAAGCTACTCTTCTCACGGCTGATTATGTGCAGGCGCTTGTGGCAGAGGCGCACGGCGTCAAATCAATCCACATTTCATCTCCCGCAAAGACGAGCAACCTTGAGTTTGAGGATTTTTTTGAAGAGGATACGATGAGCGTTCATTTGAAGGAGGGAGTGATTCCCATGATCAAAAAAGGCAAGCCAGGGAAGTTCCAGCTCGTCACTTCAGTTAGAGAAAGGTGTTCAAGAAGTAGGTTAACTCGCATCATCCAAGAAATCTCTGAGGCTTCGAGAATTGAAGGAGCTGGCTCTATAGAAATAAGTATGAATGGAGCAACAGTTATCCAGTANGGAAAGTTCAGGATTGCCATCACTAGACCTCCGTTCTCTGACGGTCTTGAGATAACAATTGTGAAACCGATCGTCAAGCTGAGTATAGCGGATTATCATATGTGTGATAAATTGATGGAAAGATTGTCAGAAAAAGCTGAAGGCATAATAATCTCAGGTCCTCCAGGATCGGGTAAGAGCACCCTAGCTAGTAGCCTTGCAGAGCATTATCTGAGTTTAGGGAAAATAGTTAAGACCTTTGAATCGCCCAGGGACTTACAGGTCCCACCGGAGATTACTCAGTACGGGCATTTAGAAGGAGGTTTTGATAAGGCAGTTGACATCCTACTACTAGTGCGCCCAGATTACACTATATTTGATGAAGTTAGACGCTTACCAGACTTTGAAGTATTTTCAGATATGAGGCTTGCAGGAGTCGGAATGGTTGGAGTTATTCATGCCAGCAGCCCTCTTGACGCTGTGCAGAGATTTATCGGAAAAATAGAACTTGGCATGATTCCTCATATTATAGATACTATCATCTTCGTTAAAGACGGTGAAGTACAGAAGGTTTACGAGGTGTCACTTACGGTCAAGGTTCCTACGGGCATGCGCGAGGCTGACCTCTCGAGACCTGTCATTGAAGTAAGAGATTTCAACACAAGAGAAGTTCAGTATGAAATTTACACATTTGGGGAGGAAAATGTAGTAGTACCAATCAATAATTTAGACAAAACGACACATAATACAATCAGGAGGCTTGCCGAGTCCAAGATTCGGGACATGATTAGGAGGTATGATTCTAAGGCAGAAATAAATATACTTTCAGATAGTCGGGTGGAAATAAAGGTGAACAAGGAAGTTGTTCCTATGATTATTGGCAGAGGAGGATCTCATGTTGCAGAGCTTGAGCAAATGTTGGGAATAAAAATTGATGTCGAAGCAAAAACCCCTGCCTTGGGCAATGAAGTTGATTTCAAGATCAGTGAAGCGGGCTCGTCTGTAACAATCCTTCTAGATGAAGAGGAGGTAGGAAAGATTGTTAATGTATATATAGACGACGATTTTATTTTCACAAGCCAGGTAGGTAAGAAATCACGAATAAAAATTGACAAACGTTCTGAGAACGGCAGAAATGTTATAAACGCTATTTTAGCTAATCGCAAGATAAGAATTTTTGATAACAAAGGCTGAAATCAAAGATATTTGCCTGCTTAAAGTATTAGCACATGCTCAAAATCCTTGTTTGCTTTGTTAGGTACATCCCTTGATAAGTTTGTAAGGAAACTATGATGGGATTTACTTTTCACTTTGTATGGAGATCCTAAAAACGATTTGTCGTATGCTTTGGCCCTGTATCAGACTAGCGAAAAATTTCGAAATTCGAGCAAAATTATTACTACCTTTCATTTAGGGCATGACCTTACAGACTAATTGGATACCTGGGTATATAGCAAGATTCAAATGACTTTCAATTTTTACAGGACTAATTGGACCATTCTTTCTGAATAAGAATGACAAATCAAACAAAATCGTTAGGTCACGAATATCTAAAAGTTAAAGTTTGGGTCTTGAATTTTTATCTTATGTACACCTGTTTATCATATACTTCCCAAGACATTCCTTATCCAAAAACAAAAAACTTAAGTTCATATTTAGGATTCATCCCTGATTAGAATTAGCCATTTCGTAAATTATATTTCTGATCCAATATCTGAAGTCAAGTGGAACTTCAATCATGGGAGACCATCAACACAAGAGCATGCCCACTTTTAATGTGAGCTTGATTATGAAGTCTATTAAGTTCGTCGATTTTTGAGTCTGAGAAATACTTTAGGTTATACCTACCCAACACCAAGCCGCAATCTCTACAATAAATTTCCTTATAACTCAAAAGGTGTTAATCTTATTTGGGCGGGGTATTTTTAAACTTTGAATTTCAATTGTCCATCTCTTTAGGCGACTCCGCATCTTCCATTGCCGCGAATTTAGGATTGAATTTGTTATTTTCAAATCGAGCTTTTGACACTTTGTAATAAGTAATTTCTCCCCTCCGCTCGATTACGGCTGCCACAGCGCTCTTCCCCATCTTAGTTATTTGACTAATCGCCTTAGAAACTTCTGAAGCTTTAGCTTGCACACCCTCATTAATTCCAAACACAACATATTTGGCTGGTTTTTTTTCGAATTCCCCTTTTTCGTATACCCTGAAGTCGATCCCAAATCCGAAACCTTCTTTCGTAACATACCCCCTGCTCCGAAGATCTCGATAGATTAGGAATTTGGTTAATATTTCTTTATCTCGTCTTAAAGCGATATTTAATAGAGAATCAAAGGTAATATTTTTGATCATTTTGGTGCTCAACACCAAACGTCTAGTATAGAGGAGATACAAAGCTTCGTAAGTCTGTAAAACGAATTCCGAATCTAAATTTTCTCCAAATCCCTTACTTCGTAACTGATCCTGGGACTTTCTATCCTTAACTAGAATTTTTGATCTTTTTTCAATCCAGCTAGCTTCCACGGAATATGGTAGCTCAGCGNCAACGTGATTAGTTAGTGAAGACATAACGATTAAATCACGCCGGAATACTCAATTTAAGCATTAAAAATCGGTGAACCTGGTCGTGAAAGGAGTTAACTATCGCATTCCCGCTGGCATGCCATACGTGAGACGAGAGTATATATCCGGGAAGCCCCAGCTGAAGATCGCTAGATTTTCTTCTGGTAAAGCGAGGACTGATTATGATTATAAGCTAGAATTAATAGTCACGGAAAAAATGCAAATAAGACACAATTCTTTGGAGGCTGCCAGATTAGCTGCGAATAAGAGAATGGCAACTGCTGGGGATGCAAGCTTCTTTTCAATGCTGAGGGTTTACCCTCATGCAATCCTACGAGAAAATAAAATGATAGCAACTGCTGGAGCCGACAGATTGCAGGAAGGAATGAGACGAGCATTTGGGAAATCGACAGGTCTCGCCGCACGGGTCCATCCTGGGCAAATAATATTTGAAGCGCAAGTGGATGCTGGAAATTTAGATCTTGCGAAAAATGCCTTCAAAGTAGCTGCAAGCAAGGTAGGCTGCCCTGTTTTGACCAGAATCACTTCTCTCAAAAATAAAGTTGATCAAGAATCCTCTTCGTAGACCCTTTGGACTTGAAAAGCTGTTATAGGAACGAATAAAAGTTTGTCTCATCATGTTTGTTCTTGAATCGAAGTGCTATGTTCGATAAAATAGGTGCCGTCATACTCTTAGTTGACGATTTGAAAAGATCAGTTCTCTTCTACCGGGATGTTCTCGGACTTCAAATAAGACAAGAAACAGACGATTGGGTCGAATTCAGTAAAGGGACAAAGACTGTTCTTGCCTTACACCCGTCAAAAAAGAGGCACGATAAGAAGCCTCAGCGCCCTGGGATGCTAATAGGTTTCAACGTGAGTGATCTGCACGAATTTTGTACTATGTTGGAGCGCAATAAAGTTAGGTTTCATAAGAGAGAAACAGAAGAGTCCTTCGGAAAGCATGCCATTATAGAAGATCCTGATCACAATTTCGTATCCCTAATAGAGCCAAGTTCTAGGGATGAATTTAGCCAAATACCTTACTATCATGGCTTTGCTCCTGAATGAGATATCGCTGAAAGTAGAGGCACGATATGTTTTGGAAGCAGCACGATCATTTGTTTTTATCAAATTTCCACAGAAACTTGCCCTAGCCTACTTCCAAAATAGTCTTCATGGAGTCTGTTATGCAATGAACAGATCATTTTTCTTTAGATTTGGCTGTTATATATTGCGACGCTATCAATGCATTAATTCTAATTGGCTTCAACCTACAATGTTCTATATTGTCGGATTGGGATTTGTTCTCAACCTTTCACCACACTTGACACAGTATACATGGCATGTTTTAAAATATTATTTACATAATTGACAGTCTTTACGTTGACTTCATAAATCGTTTTTCCCAACATATTCTTTCCTCCCATGGGGGAGATTTGGAAAAACATTTTTAATAAAAATGTACCACATGGGAATTTAAAATTACCGATTTTATTGCCACGTGGTTGAATTTTAGATCGGGGGTGTAGACGACAATGTTTTGATTNGTATACAAAATGTATCACCATCTATACAGCCTTTTCCCCATTTTCAAAAAAATGATGTTTTTTTTGATTTTGGAGAAAAGATACCGGTTTTTAGGTCTACCATCTTGGAAAAGTGGGAAATGGAATTTCACACTTTAAATATAGAATATTCTCACATAACAATGTGTCAGAATCTGTTACTTTTCGCCTTTCCCCGGAAGAATACCATGAAGCAAAACGGATTGCCGAAATGGCTTCCAAGGCCGTGATGTGATATCATTAATGATAAGTATTTGTGCTTACCGCTAATGCTGTACACTGGCCATCATATGATAATTACAATTTCGATTCATATGGATTATAATATAATTAATTGTGCATGAGTTTTATTAATATTATTTTATGATATTATGGAGTATTTGAATGACAAGTTAATATAGTAATTCGGAGGCTAATATGATGACAACGATATGGCTCAAATGCCAGCACTGATTCCAAAAGAAGTAGAAATTCAGAGACTGAAGAAGATATACATTATGGTCATAATGCTAGGATCAATTGCTGCATCTGTAGAAGTTGATAACTTTGTTGATGGATCACTACATCAAACAGCTATCAGAGACAGTGCGTTTACTCCAGCTCACTGGTGGTTGTACAGCCACTTCATTGCCCTTCCGCTAGGTTGGGGATTTGTGGCCATGTATGACAGAAGAGTACCAATACTAAGAGGTCCCAATAACTCTATGAACACAGGTTTGAAGATAACCATTATCGGATATCTTGCCACCATGTTCACAATTGGAGTTAACGAGCTATGGCACTTCTGGTTTGTAGAAGAGATATTCTCTGTCCCTAACCACTGGATGTTTAACATGGGAGTAGTAGTAGCTTTCATGGGCGCACTAGCATACGTAGTAAGAGTCTACGCTCGTCTCGTAGAGTTAGGAGCAGAAACACCAGCAAAGAACCCATACGTAGCCGAGATGTACAAACTTGCACTAGAAGGAAAATTGTACAGCAGNGCTATCCCATAAAATACACATAAACAACAACACAAGCAACTACAATAACATACCTCAAACAATGTCGTTTGGTCTGAAAAGACCAATCGTCCATTTCTTATTTTTGATTTATGGCTAGATATAGAATTTTGTTAACGAAACAACAGTTTTCATGAGCTAAATATATTGTGGTTCATACGCCATAGTATTAAATGCGACAAGATTTGGGATGACGAGGCCGATATAATGTGCAGTAGTCTTTACTTGAACGACATAATTTACTGACCTGTTTCATTTAAAGTCATTTCCAGTTAGAAGAACTTCGTGACATATTCCATTGAGGATGTACAGATTCTGACAGCCGTTAAAATTAGTAAAATCTGGGAATCAATCCTCTCATTGATAGCCGGTATAACCAATGATGCACAATTTGAAGCAGACCTGACCGGAATGACCTTCAGATCTAAAGATCAAACCAGAGAAGCATTTTTGGACATTTTCATCCCTAAAGCGGCTTTTCAACATTTTTATTGTCCACGACTGATAAGGTTTGGGATATTAGCAAAAGACCTCCTGAGTGTTGTTGGGAGATTTAACCCAAATAACCCAATTCAACTTTTTATCAAAGATAGATTTCTCGTCGTCACCTCAAATGATTCATCCGGTCGCAATTATAAGCTCAATTTGATCGAAAGTAAACCACTGGTTTCCTCGCTAAGAGAAATAGCTTTCAGTACCAAACTAATCATGAAGACTGAAATGTTGGCAGCTATTTTGGACGATATTAAAGTTCTATCTGGGAAATTAGCTTTGAATACTATTCATGGAAAGAGAAACACAACTACTTTCGGCAGTACGAGTGATATAGGATTGGCGCTAGTGACTATTAGTCAAAAGCAAGAGGACCCAAATATCATATTACATAGCACAAATTTAGAGAAATGCCAGAGTAGTTACTCTATTGGAACACTTTCTCAACTTGTTAATTTAATAGTAAAATCATGTGAGTTTGTCGAATTGGAGTATTGCAATGAAGGACCGTTGAGGCTTAAATTTATGCTTTTTGGCAATATTCCAATCCAGCTATTTCTAGCGCCCCAATTTGAAATATGAATTTTTTTACCATAATATTCTTTTAAATTGTTTTTATTGCCTGCAGTAAGAAGATTTCTCAGATGGAAAATAGAAGTAAAGTTGAGATCTTCTCTCTCATATTAGAGGCGGCTAGAAAGGCGACAACTAAAACAGAGATTATGTACGAAGCTTTTCTAACCCATGACAAATTGAGCGAGTATTGTGATATACTTTTGGAACGCGGCCTGATAGAGTACCAGATGGGCGACCGGACATACCAAACAACAGACAAGGGGCTGATGTTTCTAAACGAATATAGCGATCAGGGCTGCAGAATCAAGTCATCTAGTGGTCCTGGTTCATTTAACTTTGGTAAAGTCCTAATTGTTGGATTAGGACAGTTAGGACTCCCTGTAGCAAAGTACGTAAAAGAAAGGGGATTCGATACCTATGGATATGACATCAGTATAACTGCTATGGAACGGGCTGAAAGAATAGCGGGAATTAAGAAGGCTGATGAGGCTATTTTTGATAACAGGGAACTTAAT
>AF_2010_repII_A10DRAFT_1000005_pt1 | contig 22852 bp, 19 predicted proteins | sample AmaForrepliIIA10_FD_9534 | JGI IMG/M metagenome (IMG submission 9534) | reverse complement strand
ATGGAAAATTCAACTTATGCAGAACGATTACTAGACCATCTTGATTCAAAAGGGGTAACATTCAAGATAGTCAATTAAAGATAATGCTCTTTAGATATTCCACAATGGTTGTAAGTATTAGTGCAAATTTTATGTTATAAAAATGGTCTTTGCAGATAGGAAGTTCAACTTGGAAAGTTATACTCCCTAAAACCTGCTTTTAGTTTTATTAAGACAAATTCATTGTGGGCCGGTAAGAATGACGTATCAAAATTTACTTCCCTTCTAAGTTGTTCATATTCGTTAATGGAAATCTTCTTTCTTGGTCCTATTTCTTTCTCTAAATTCATTTCTGCTACTATCTTTAGGTACTCGGGCTGTATAACACCAGTAAATACCATGGCACTACTCCCACTACCATACGATCCAAATCCTACCCTTTTGTTTTCAAGATCCGTGCCTTTTTTATATTCAAATTCCAATAAGCTTCGAAATCCCATATACATAGAAGCTGTGTACAAATTGCCTATTATGGTCGACGCTTCAAGTGAGCTAGCCATTTTCTTTTCGAAAACCTCGTTATAAAAAGATGTTTGCATAAATGCTCTCCTGAACTTCTCGTCGGCTCTCATAAATTCGGTGTCAGCTAAAATAGATTCAATCGTACCCCTGGGGTCTTTGGGAGTTGGTTCTTGTAGACCTACTTCTTTAATGACCTGATTCCATCTAGGGAGATACCTCCATTCATGTCTAAGCAAATATGCTAGNGCTTTTTCACCCATACGCCTGTAAGGGAGATGAACACTAAATAGATCGATGTGATCTGTTATTGACTCTCCGTCTTTTAATTGGATCAACTTTGTGCTAATTGCTTTCTCCTTGTAACTATCGAATGCTTTTCTCACTTGAATCAAGTATAACAAGTTGGAGTAATTTCCATTAACTACAGGGGTTTCCTTTCCACATGGTCTGTAAAAATCATATTCGTTTTTGATAATTGTTGATGTGACCTTATGATCAAAGGCCAAAAGCCTTGGATTTTTTGTTATTAACATGGCAACAGAACCNGCACCTTGGGTATATTCTCCAGCTGAACCGATATCATATTTTGCAATATCGCTGACTATGACAATAGCAGCTTTGCCATTATTTTCGTCTGCCCGAATCCAGTTTGTATTATCATAAAGTGCATAAGATCCGCTCACACACGCAAATTTGCATTCTATACCTCCCACATGCTCGAAGGAGCTATCACCATAAACCTGTTCGAGCATTCCAATCACAAAAGAATTCATCGCTTTGGATTCATCTATTCCAGATTCAGTAGCAACATATATTCTCCCTATTTCTTGTGGATGTAGATGGTTTTTTTGCATGAGCGTTAAACATGCGTTGGCGGCCATGCAAGCTGGATCTTGATTAGTATCAACAAGGGCCATTTTTTTAACACCTATGCCATATTCTAACTTGCGGGGATCAATGCCTCTTGCCTCGGCAAAATCCTTGTAGTCTATATAAAGCTTAGGTACATAAATCGCGAGATCATCGATCCCTACCTGCATTATCCATCTACCATATAGGATGGAACTATAGATAAAGACAATTTAAAGTTATATCTGGTTAGATTTAACTAGATGTTATAAGCTATTTGACATAGAATGAGGTATGCTTAGAAATTTTTTACAGTATTATAAAAATTATCTCTTTCCGCAACTTGAAACCCAATCTGCTTGATGGAACTTATAATCTTATTAGCACTTAGTTCAGTGGATCTCGAGCCCGTAGCTGTAACTACTTCCTCTCCAATCAGAGTACCGCCAAAATCATCAGCGCCATACTGTAGCGCGAGCTGAGCCATGCCAATCCCATTTGTAAGCCATGAAGATTGAAGATGGTCTATTAATCCATGGTATATGATTCTTGCAATGGAAATCATCTTCAATAGGTTCAATCCTCCTGAAGGATATTTTACTTCGCCATCTGCTTGCATANGAGTTTTATTAGGCTCAAAACTCCAAGGGATAAATGCCATAAAACCCCGAGTTTTTTCTTGCAATGCTGCTATCTTCATAATATGCTTTGCTCTTTGTTCTTCGGTTTCTGTAGTACCATACATCATCGTGGCGGATGACTTGATATCTAATTTGTGTGCTTCCTCCATAATTCTTAGCCATTCGTGGCTCTTAATCTTGAGGGGACTGATCTCCGCTTTCACCTCATCATCTAGAATTTCAGCTCCGGCCCCAGGGAGTGAATCTAAGCCTGCAGTTTTGAGCCTTGATAGAACTTCTTTAGTGCTACAACTCTCTACTCTTGCAATATTATCAATTTCGGAGGCAGACAGCCCATGAATACTGACTTGTGGACAATTTGTTTTTATTGCTTTGAATGTGTCTTCATAAAATTCGAGCTTCAAGTCTGGATTGTGTCCTCCTTGAATTAACACTTGTGTAATACCATACATCTCTCTAGAAATCAGTACTCGCTTTAGGATCTCCTCCAAAGATAATGTGTATGCTTCTCCATGACCGATAGGTCGATAAAAGGCACAGAATTTACAGTAAGTTATACAAACATTGGTATAATTTAGTATAATGTTATTAACAAATGTAGCTTTATTTCCGAAGAGTCGATGTCTAATCATGTTGCTGACAAGGGCTATTGGATAAATGTCATTGGATTTAAAAAGCCTAATGCAATCAGTGAGTTCAAGTTTTTGACAGTCCAACGCATCGTACAGTATGTCCGCAACATCGGATTTTGATATCAAATTGTATGCGATACTGCTTCTATTTTGCAACTTAACATCTTCGGATAGAGCACATTGCTATTTATTCCTTACAAAATTGCTACATATTTAGTGTAATAATCAACTTAAGTAACAGATATTATATCTGAAGTTCAATGGTATGGTTAGTTTGCTAAAGAATAGCGAATTGTGTGGAACGCCGGCGCTGGAAAAGGCTCTGGCAGGACAAGAGCTAACGTATAAAGATGGAGTCGAACTTATCAATGATGAGAACCTTTTTTTATTGGGTTCTGCTGCTGACTATATTCGTAGACGTCTTAAAGGAGATTCTGTCACTTTTGTGGCCTCTTACTATCTAAATTACACCAATGTATGCGCTGCAAGTTGTCCCCTGTGTGCATTTTACAGAAGTAACGACGCTGAAGACGCCTTTACTCTAACTACGGAACAGATATTGTCGAGAGCACGAATTGCGATAAAACAATTGGGCACAACTGAATTACATATAGTCGGAGGATTTCATCCGAAGCTAGGCTTGGATTATTATGAGAATATGATTAAGGCAATAAAGGGGGAATTTCCTAACGTTGTAATAAAGGCGTTGACGCCGGCAGAGATCTTCTTTATCTCTAGAGTAACAAAAAATTCTATAAAGGAGGTGTTACTAAGGTTGAAAGCGGCTGGCNTGGATGCTCTTCCAGGGGGAGGTGCCGAAATTTTTGCTCCAGAAACTAGAGATATTATAGTAAGAGGAAAGTGTTCTGGCAAAGAGTGGCTCGACACTGCTCGTCAGGCCCACGAAATAGGGCTGAAGAGTAATTGTACAATGCTCTTTGGGCATCTCGAAAAACCAGAACATGTTGTTGAACATATATTACAAATCAGAGATCTTCAGAAAAAGACTCATGGCTTCACAACTTTTATTCCATTAAAGTTCAGCTTGGAGAACACTGAATTAGAACAAAAGGGGTTTATCAAGGCTGAAAGTCCTGCGACTTATGACTTAANGGTTATTGCGATCTCAAGACTGCTATTGGGCAATGTACTAGATAACTTGTCAGTTTATTGGGTAGCTTTGGGTAAGAAGCTNGCCCAAGTGGCATTATCTTTTGGAGGTAATGATATGGTCGGGACTGCATTTTCAGAGGAAATATTCAAAGCAGCTGGTAAAAATTCTGGTACTTCTATCCATGAGCTGGCTAGTTTGATCAAAGAAATCAAAAGAGAGCCCGCACAAAGAGATACGTTCTTCAACATCGTTAGGAGGTTTAATTAAAATTTATCCTATCTGAGGTTGTAGGCATAAATTCGGACCCCTATCGGATCTTTCTGAGTTAGTGTAAATCAGGCGAAGTTTGGTTTGGTAGTAGAAGAGACTATGCCTTTGCGCAATCCCAGCATAAACAACTTATTAATNGCATATTTACCAACTTCTCCCATGTCAACAGTGTTGTCGTTGACATACATTTTGATAAATTTTTCCATTTCTAGCTTTGTAAGTCCTCTGCTATACTTCATAGCAAAGTCTATAGCACTACTTGTGTTTCTAAGCCCATAAACAATTGAATCTCTTAGGAGACTATTGAAAATACTAATTTCTTCAGAAGTCAATGATCTGATATTTGCAACNTTAATCCCTAATGGTACTGGTAGCCCTTGGGTGATTATGTGCCACCAAGAACCCAGATCTATTATCTTGTGTAGACGTGCTTTGTCGTAGGTAATTTGTAATTCATGTATTACCAATCCAGCATCGACTTTTTCAGATAAAACAGCATCGGGAATATCCTTGAAATTCATTTCGGAATAATTGAATTTTCCGATTACCAAGTTAAGTAATAAATTGGCAGAAGTCATTCTACCTGGTATTGCAATGGAGCATTCCTTCAACTGAGATAGCGGTAATTCTTTTTTCGATAGTACTGTGGGACCATAGTTAACTCCAAAGCTGGCACCTGACGGAAGAATGACATAATCCTTTATGAATGAATATGCATAAGCTGAGATTGCGGTGACATCTAAACTGCCTTTGAGGGCGTATTTGTTGAGAGTTTCTATATCCTCTATAATGTGTTTAAACTTGAAGAAAGAGGATACGACTTTTCCTGTTTCTAGACCGTAAAACATGAAAGCATCATCTGCATCAGGTGTATGGCCGATCGTTATTTCCTTCATAAGCTAGACCATCATTGAAATACGACCCACTAATATAGATTGCAACAAATTTTCAGGCCTCCTATATTGTAATTTCTGCATGTCAGTACAAGTTTCTCTAGATTGAAATGATACTCACAGAATTTTTTGTGATGAAAAAATCGTTAGTGTAGGTCTAGTAATGTTAAAGCTCATTCGTATGTAGGGAAGGTTTAATAGTCCTGTATAAAGGTTTTTTCGAATATATATGCCCAAATTTAAGTCCACTCAAGATATTTTGAGAATTATAGGTAATCAAAACCAAATTCGTAATTTCGGGGTTATCGCTCATGTAGACCATGGCAAAACTACCATGAGCGATAGTCTATTGGCGGCTTCAGGAATTATTTCACCATCCGTGGCTGGTCAGGCCTTAGCGCTCGACTCCATGAAGCTTGAACAAAACCGCCAAATGACCATTCGTGGAGCAAATGTCACATTATTCTACGAAAGTGGAGGCAAGGAATACGTAGTTAATATGATCGACACTCCTGGCCACATCGACTTTACAGGAAGGGTCACACGAGCACTCAGAGCAATCGATGGTGTAGTAGTGGTATCAGATTCAGTTGAAGGAATTATGACTCAAACAGAAACCGTAACGAGACAAGCGCTTGAAGAACGAGTAAGACCAGTTCTTTACATTAACAAGATAGATCGGTTAGTAAAAGAATTACGCCTGGATCCTCAGGCGATGCAAAAATGGCTTTCAAACATCATCGGTGAATTTAATAGACTTGTTGATATATATGCTGAACCTGAACTCAAAGAGAAATGGAAAGTCAGTATACAAGGGAATAGTGTTGCCTTTGGGTCTGCAAAAGATAGATGGGGCTTTAATTTCTCAATGGCCCAAAAAAAGGGAATAGGTTTTAAGGATGTTTACGACGCCTACACTTCAGAGGATCTTGCTCTCATAAAGACGTTAGCTGAAAGGGCTCCACTACACGACGCAGTTCTCGGGATGGTCGTTGAGCATCATCCTCCACCACATGTTGCCCAAAAATATCGTATACCAAAGATCTGGGGTGGAGAATTGGACTCAGATATTGGAAGAGCTCTTTTATCATGTGATGAGAAAGGAGCTGCAGTTATGATGGTCACTACGATTAACGTAGATCCTCAAGCAGGTAGGGTTGCGACAGGAAGATTATTTTCAGGAACCTTGAAGGACGGTGACGAAATCTATCTTATTGACGCAAAAAGGCCAGGCAAAATCCAGTCAGTCAATATCTATATGGGTAATACTAGAGAGGTGGTAGGTATTTTGCCTGCCGGAAATATCCCAGCGTTGTTGGGTGTAGATTATGCAATTGCTGGGGAAACAATTTCCACTGTAAAATATGTTCCGGCGTTTGAATCAATAAAATACGTTTCAGAACCTGTGGTTACGATCGCTGTTGAGCCAAAACACCCGAAGGACCTGCCGAAGCTTGTTGAGGCATTGCGGCGAATAACGGTGGAAGATCCGAATCTTATAGTCAAGATTAATGAAGAGACAGGCGAAACTCTGATGGCTGGAATGGGAGTTCTGCATTTGGAGATTGCAACATCCTTACTGCAAGAGGCAGGTTTGGATATAGCTACAAGCCAGCCATTGATAAATTACAGAGAGACTATCCGGGCAAGTGCAGGGCCGGTTATGAGTAAATCTCCGAACAAACATAATAAGATCTTTATGCGTGTAGAACCACTACGCGAAGATATAATTGAACTGATTAGAACCCGCCACATCAGAGAAGACATGGATAAAAAGGAACTGGCTAAGTTTCTCCGTGACAAAGGTTGGAGCGCCGATGAAGCGAGATCCGTTGCTGCTGTCGATATAAGTGGGAATATTTTGCTTGATGAAACCAAGGGCGTCCAGTTTATCCAGGAATCTATGGACTCTATTAAATCCGGTTTTGAAGATGTGATTTATTCAGGTCCAATAGCTCATGAAACTGTAAGGGGCGTCAAATTTGTATTACACCATTTTGTGCCTCATGAAGATCCGGCACATAGAGGACTGGCCCAACTGATGCCAGCAACCCGTAGATCTATGCTAGGGGCTATGCTTATTGCAGATCCTGTACTTCTGGAGCCGATTCTAGGCATCGAGATAAAGTGTCCTCAGGAGCAAATTGGCACAGTTGCCGGAATATTGTCTGGAAAGCGGGGTAAATTGTTACGCGTTGAACAGAAGGGGCTGATTTCTATTATTCAAGGAGAAGTACCAGCCTCAGAAACTTTTGATTTATCTGAAGTTATGAGGGGAGGAACTGCTGGTAAGGCTCTATGGAATACATACTTCAAGACTTGGCAAGCAGCTCCTCAATCAATATTTCGAACCTTGGTAAGAGATACTAGGAACAGGAAGGGTCTCAATCCAGAACCACCTAGTCCAGATGAATTTATAGATAAAGAGTGATCCTATCTATGGTACCAAGTAATACTCCTAATTCAGTCTACATATAGGAGAATTCAGACAAGTCAGCGTAGCAGGTACATATCTTACCACACGTATTCGGATGATAAACCAGACACTATGTTAATTCAGTGAAGGATAAGGAATTCTCGCCTGCATTGAAGACATTAATTTGTTCATGCAGGAGCAGATCCTCAAATATTGAATAAATAGATTGAATGCTCATATTATAAGGCTTATTTTGATATGTTTTTGAACTTCAAGATTTTCCCAGATNTTGAATTGATGAATCTTAAGGAATTCAGCTGCGGTTTCATTTCAATTCTTCAAATCAACAAGAAATGTTTTTGCTTTAACTGCTATTTACTACACCGCCTAAGCTGTTCAGTTATAATGGGAAATCCTCACTACTTGCGAGCAAACTACAATTTTGGTATATTGAAATGGTATAACTAGTGTGTTGTCCATGTTCTTTAGATATGGTAACTCATATTATCCGTTTTATTCGGACCTGATTTGGTGTATACTCACGCGATAGCTAGTTTTTGAAATTATTTGTACGAATTACTATGATGTTTTACATCTTGCGTGCCCCACAAGCATTGGTACTCGAACCTAAAATTGATTAATTCCGTCTGTTAATCTCACCGACTCGTGAGCACACGCTCGAAATGCTATTGACTTTGTCAAGTCACAACCTCTAGGTATATAGTCGTGCGGGTTTGATTGTGCTTTTTACTTGTGCATTACCTGTCAGCCCTTCAACTCGCTCGCACCATTCAAATAATAATCAATTTTTAAGAGTGGAGGAGCTAAAGTAGCAGAAATGAGGTCACTTTCTAGATGAATCTTAAGCGAGCTATTGTTAAATACTAACTAGAGTTATATCGTTTGTATGAAACTTGACCTGCCCCGATATACTGAAAGATTTGGTGCCATAAGCCTTCATGGTGTGCAACGTGTTTATGAGCTGGATTCTGGATTTAATGACGGTAGGCCAGCTTTAGAGGCAATTCGCAGTGTAGGGAATGTAGAAATTTCCGAGATTGAACGGAAAATGGCTATTGTTATTCCAATAAAAGGAGAGCGTCTAAGGTTATTGGANGGAGTATTAAGTGGTATTCCGCATGACTGTTTAACAATTATTGTTTCGAATAGCCCTAGACAACCAGTTGATAGGTTTAAACTCGAAAAAGAAGCGCTAGAGCAATTTAACCGATTCGTTGGAAAAAATACCTTAATCCTACATCAAAAAGATCCCGGTTTGTCTGATGCTCTCAAGGAAGTAGGTTATAATAGCATATTCGGTCCAGATGATATCGTGAGGAATGGTAAGGCTGAGGGAATGGTTATTGGGATGCTTCTTGCAAAAATGGCAGGTAAAGAACATGTAGGATTTATAGACGCTGACAATTATGTCCCAGGAGCTGTGAATGAATATGTGAAAATATTCGCTTCAGGGATTGCGATGTCTAATACACCTTACACTATGGTACGTATCTCATGGATCTACAAACCAAAAGTTTCTGAAAGCGGCCTTTACTTTTCAAAATGGGGGAGGGTCTCGGAAATAACAAATCAATATCTTAATTCATTGGTCTCTTACTACACCGGCTTTGAGACAGAGGTTATGCGTACAGGCAACTCTGGTGAACACTGTATGTCGATGAAATTGGCTGAACTTTTGACCTACTCTTCGGGTTTTTCTGTCGAGCCTTATGAAGTTGTTGACATATTGGAAGAATTTGGCGGGATACTCCCTACCGAAAATCAAGATGCGATGGATAAAGGCATAGAAGTCATGCAAGTGGAAACACGGAATCCACATTTTCACGAAGAGAAAGGTGAGGACCATCTAAAAGAGATGTTCAACGGGTCACTAGGTTGTATTTTCCATAGCAAGATCTGCCCACCCAGGCTAAGAGATAAAATCAGTGAAGAGCTACGGGGACGAGAGATATTACAAGAGGGAAGGGAGCCAGATATACAGAGGAATATACAATCCTTCAAGAGCGTGGACATCCATCAGTTTGCGAAGATTTTGCATGATCGTGCAATAAGCTTCGTACATTCTAGTTGATGGTTAACCCCAAAAAACCGCTCTCTCTGCAGTCCTAATCAATAAGACACGACAGTCCTTTGTATGCAAATGCAAATAATAATTCGACCCTCTTACAATGACCAACTTTATAACTCGCACTTTCAGTAATGTCAATTAGTTCGATTATGATTTAGAATGCTCTCAGTTCAGCTCATAGATCAACACTCATATTGATTTCCTTTGCCTATAAACTCTTCAGTTGTAAAGTGAACTTCATTTAAGTCAATTTTCTTCCTGAACTACCTCAACAAATTTAGAACGAAGGTATCCGGATCTTAGAGCAGAGAATCACATAAATAGATATATTCTTGGGTACCTGCCGGAAGTGTTTGGTTCCAATAGGTTTGGCAATTCCACACTAAAGCTAACCATAATTAATGCCTATCGTCCTCGGAACGTACCACTTTCTAGCCCAAATCTCTTCTTAAGTTCGCCTGGTAAATAAATATTCTATAAAAAGGCTTTTAAGTCGTTAAGAATAACCTATTGTGATTGAAGTCGAGTCATACACCAAAACTTACGTTGTGGTTTTCGACCCTTTAGTTGGGATGATTATAATATGTGTGGGATAGTGGGTTTGTTGAGTAAGAAGGGCGAAAATGTAGTACCACTGATAGGATCTATGCTTTCTTGTATGATACATCGTGGTCCTGATGGAGCTGGGATCGCTGCAAATCGACGTGTAATACAATCAGAATCATTTTCCGAATTAAAATATAGTAAAATCTCTGGAGAAAGTGCATTGGGTCATGTCAGGCTTGCAATTGTTGGTGGTACTTGTGGACAACAACCGTTCAGTAGTTGTGATGGGCGGTTGACGATAGAACATAATGGTGAAATATACAACTACAAAAAGATCCGAAAGCAGTTATTGAGGGATCATAGTTTTGCCTCTCAAACTGACAGCGAAGTTGTAGTTCATTTGCTGGAAGATCATTTGAAAGATAGCAGTCTCTTAGCTGCTGTGAGGAAAACCGTCGCTCAACTCGACGGAGTATATGCTCTTGTTATTAAAGATGAGCATTCGGGAACGACGATCTTGGTTAGAGATACCATGGGTGTGAGACAGATTTATTATGGGGAAAATGACCGGCTCGTAGCATTCGCCTCCGAGCGTAAAGCACTTTGGAAGGTGGGGATAAATGAGCCGACAAATCGAGTCCTACCAGGTTGCGCAGTAGTGATCAAGCCCAAAGAAGTGTTGCAGGAGATACAAGTATCGACTCCTCCGGTTCACCGGGTGAAAGTCATCCACAAGTCTCTTTCGGCAGCAGTAAATGCGTATGAAAAAGCCTTGATCGCTTCAATGAAGAAGAGAACTCAAGATTTCGATAGGGTCGGCATAATATTCTCGGGAGGGATCGACAGTGTAATTATTGCCTGGTTGGCGAAAAAAATGGTCAAGGATGTAGTGTGTTACACCGGTGGGGTTCACAATTCAAGCGATATAATTTTTGCTCGACAAATAGCCCGAAAATTAGATCTAAAGTTGAGAGTTAACGAATTGACATATGATGAGGTAGAACAATGTATACCGGAGATTATCGATACTATTGAGGATTCTAACGCCGGACAAGTAGAGGTAGCCATCCCGGTGTATGCAGCAGTAAAGCTTGCCCATGAAGATGGAATTAATGTAATGTTGAGCGGTCAAGGAGCAGATGAGCTTTTTGGTGGCTATCCTTGGTATGCTAGGGTGNTTGAAAAAAATGGATATCAGGTATTGAGGGAACATATGACCGAGGACTTACTTTTACTATATAAAGAAACACTGGAACGTGAAGATAAAATTACTATGGCGCATAGCATAGAGATGCGTGAGCCATTTCTTGATAAGAGGATCATCAAACTCTCAATGCAAATGGATCTCAAGTTAAATTTGAAGGGCATTGATGATCAGTTTGGAAAACATGTACATCGAAAACTGGCCCAAAGGTTGGGTATCCCTAGGAATATTGCCTATCGTCCGAAGGAAGCAGCTCAACATGGATCCGGTATGCACGGGGTAGTTGATATGATTGCTAGAAAGCACGGATTTGATGAATCTACTATCTCTAGAAGTTATTTGGAAGTTCTCAGATCCCGTGAGAAAATAGGAAGCTCCCAGAGATATGGGTATCTCTTCGAGAACGAGAAATTGTGGATTGCAGAACCACATGTACAAATGTATCTTGATAGCCTTTCGAAGACATTGCCGACATTTGAACCGAAGGTACTAGCCAAGCCTAATAAGAGATAGAATTAATAGTTCATCTCATAATCTCCGGATATAGGATAATAGTGTTGCGGACGATATTCATAACTAGAATTCGTGGTAAAAAATAATGATTTAGTTCTTGTGCCAATACCCCACGGATGAGTAAATTCCTGATGTCAAATTTTTTCCGAGAGGAGCTAATGGTAGATGTTTATACTCATGATGATCCTTTAACGTACCGTTCGTATTGTTCGATACACTTTTCTTGTTTTTCTGATTGCACGGATCCTGGTCGAAGCATCCTGATCTTGAATAAAGCTTCTTCTGCGTCTAAATCACGTTCTTTAATTAGATATGCAGCGAGCACAGTTCCGGTTCTACCTTTACCTGCTGCACAATGTACCAAGACAGGTTTGCCCTTACCAATTTGCTTACGTATATATTCGACGGTGTCGTTGAGCTGTTCAATAGAAGGGGCACCGTAATCTTCCACCTTTACGTGAAGATAATCAATCTTATCTTTATCATTTTTGGATTGATCCTCTACATCATTGTCAAACCACTTTGCTGGTAGTGGAACTTCCCGTACAGTTATTATAGCTCTTATGCCATGTGATAACACCCATAGGAACTGAGAATAAGTCATCGGCATACCACTCCCAGCTAGCTGATCTTTTATTACCCAGCTGTAATTGGTAGGCTTTTCAGCTATCCGTCCATGTATCCATCTATAGGCATTGCCTATTATAGTCATAATACCAGTAGATATCGATATTATTTAGTGTGCATTATTAAGTGTATATGCTACGCTCTTGGCCTAGCCAGTTCGTTTAGCCTAAAGATTCAAGATTACTAACTCGGAGGCGCTTCTTTTNGACGCATATCTATCAGATGAAGGCTCAGAGCATCCTGTGGTACAGTGTTCACAAGTCGAATGGTTTCGCATAAAGTAACATTGAAAAGAATTTCTGAGAATTTTAAACTGATATAATATGTCAAACAAGATATATTAGCTAGAAATCCGTTTTTCAAATAAAGCATAATTAGCTTGCTGTAGGCGTCAGGTAGATATTTATTTATCGATGCGAAAACCTGATTAGGTTCTGTTATAAACGACTGCTCANAACCCTTAATTCCTAGGAAGGATATATCTACTGCATAATACAAATGCCTGATGATGTTTCGGACATAGAGGAGCAGTATGTTCTGGCAAGTATAAGTGATGTTGGTTTCATAGATCAGCTAGGATTGGAAGGCGTCGTTATATTGAAGACTAGTGAGGGAAAAGAATTTCCGATGCGTGCTTTTTCAGGGGAAGTTGCCAAACATATATCACGCTTCAGAAGTGGTGACAAAAATACGATACCTACAATTTACAACCTAGTGGAAGAAATAGCAGCGATCCAAGATCTGCTATTGATGGAAGTGAGAGTTTATCAGAGCGGTTCAGTTTTGCGCGCAAATCTATATTTTAAAACTAGAGATGGGAGTCTGGTTTTGAGAAATTATAGAGCATCAGATTCGATTGCTTTAGCAGCTTACTACGATGTACCAATTAAGGTAAGAAAGGGAATATTCGAAGAGGCTATCGAACGATAACTCGTCAGTAATGAGAAGGTGGGGAGATTTTATGGTCTTATATGGCTGGTGTTTGGAGGTCAATTCATTGGAAGGAGTCAGAACCTAAAATATATCTCTTCAAGCACAATCCATAACTTGACATTTTTTGAAGTTTAAAGGTAATTTTGCTCTGCATGATCAGTACCGGAGTAACCATTTTTGCAACCAAAGTTACCAGCTGTACTATGTTTTGTTCAGCAATGATTTGCTAAAAAATTCCCGGATAACTATTTACCTCATATGAAGTACTGTCAAGCCATCGGCGTTGAATCGTTCCTGAATAACCAGNATTTCAATTCGTTTGTACTTCGATTCATTTTAATTTTTGGGGGTTGTCCTTGAACTTCTAATTATATTGTATGTAATTTTTTTGGTTGCATTTATTGGTCCTAGTTTCTGGAGGCATAACTTTAGGCTGCTCTTAATATTCTGGTAAATTACTGTGCAATAATCACTCCAAGCTACAAGTTGGCTGCTATTTTGGTGCCAATAAAAGCGCTGCTGAACTTAATTGTAATTTTGGCAATCAAGAAGAGGAGAAAGGTGGAATCTTCTCAGAAAGAATCAACACTTAAATCATTAGTACTGCTCAATATATGATTGCGGAATGACAATTCAAATAGCCACACTCTCGATGGCCCTTGTGAATAGTATGGAAGTAATTATTATTATACTAATAGGGGTAATTCTGATTTTTGGGTTTAAAAAGATTCCTGAATTAGCAAGGTCTTTTGGTAAGGCAACAACCGAATATGAAAAGGCTAGGATAGAGGCACGAAAGGAGCTCCAGCATGTTAAAAACCAAAATTCAAGTGTGGTGGGGAGGGAAAAACTAGAAGTTATAGCTGAGGCACTTGGGATTGACTATACGAACAAGGATGATAATGAGTTAAGGCTTGCGATTGAAGCAGAAATTAACAAAAGCAAGGGTATATGAGTGAAACGGAGGGAAAAGTAAAAACGATAGAGTATGATCTTAATATTATTTTAATGACTTTACAGTTAATGCCTTATTCCCTGAAATGATTCCTAGGAAATTGATAAAGGACATCGTTAGTAAATACGATGTGAATGATATTGCTATTGGTGTGATAGGTAGTCATTCAGCTTTGGAAATTATGGATGGTGCTAAGGATGAAGGAATTAAAACTGTTTGTATATGCGAAAGAGGCCGAGAAACCCCATATCAGAGATTTGCAAGGTTGACGGACGAGCTCATCTTGTTGGACAAGTTTTCAGACATTCTTTATAGAGAAAATCAAGAAAGACTGTTGTCCCTAAATACAGTTATGATCCCCCATCGCGCCTTCACTGCATATCTTGGGTATAGTAATATTGAAAATGATCTTGAGATACCTATCTTTGGGAACAGAGGACTGCTACGAGCAGAAGAACGCGGCTCCGAAAGAAATCAATACTACCTTCTAGAAAAGGCAAGCATCAGACATCCTAAAATCTACTCAAAAGCCTCAGATATTGATGGCTTAGCAATGGTAAAAGTCCAAGAAGCAGAACGGAAATTAGAGAGAGCATTTTTTGTTGTTTCATCATATGAAGATTATACTAGGAAAGCAAATCTAAGGATGAAACGTGGTCTAATTAGAGAGGATGATCTTGAGTCTGCTGTCATCGAAGAATTCATACTTGGTACGTATTTTAATCTTAACTTTTTTTATTCGCCAATAACCAATGACACGGAGTTCCTAGGAATTGAGAGAAGATTACAAACAAATATTCATGATTTTACCACATTAGCTGCCAGACAACAAATGGAAATTGATATTGAGTTACAAAACATCGAGGTAGGACACACACCTGCAAGTATACGTGAATCACTACTTGAAAAGGTATTTAAAATTGGTGACGCTTTTATCAAGGCTTCAGAGCTTGAGTATCCACCAGGTCTAATCGGGCCTCTATCACTACAAAGTATTGTGACCGCTGAGCTCGATCTCGTGGTTTATGACGTATCTCTTAGAGTTCCAGGAAATCCCATCATGGCAACCACAAGTCCATATACAAAGTACTACTTTGGTTACACCATGGGTGTAGGTAGACGAATTGCTTTAGAAGTAAAAAGAGCAATTGAAAATCAAATACTTGAGCGAGTGATCACTTAGTATAGTACTATAGAACATTCGGTAGAATTGAGATTAAATGACAGACCAGATACCTATTTGTATGACTGGTATATGCTGTATGATATAAGATGAATAATCAGTCTAGGTGTTAGCGATATTGTGACATTATTTTCACTCTAGGCTCGAATCCATCCGCTTGGCTATTGATCTTCATGAAATAGTCAAATATTACGCTACTATAATCACAAAATTCAAAATCGGTATATTTGATTCTATTACAATTTCAAATATAATATGTAGGTAAAAACAAAGACTAGTAAAACTTCGTAACAACGTCAAGTTGCACAATGAATGAATAATAAGTTAATCGCGAAATATCATCTCTTTTTACTGCGCTGGATTTACCATATTCCCGCTAATGTGACGGGGATGTATCTAAATAGTTTGATTTTATGGAGATTATGAAAAGCGAGTTAGACTCGGTAAAGAACTATCAATAAAAGTGATAACCCTAAAATTCGTAGCTTAACATTTAGTCTCAATGACCATCTTGGTCACGTTTTTATCATTCATATATTTTAATTGTAATGTCACTGGCATCTTAAACTTCGTGCGATTCTTTTGCCAAAACTGATAAATGCTAGCATTTGTCTAATATCCTTGGTATTAATAAAATCAAGATTCATATTTATATCCCTAAATTAATTGCTTTAAAGTAATATTTATAGATGAAACGTAAGTAAAATTAGTTTGAAATATGCAATATCACAAAGCGGCAATCCTTGGGCATGCAAGAGCACAGAAAGCCCAGATAAAATTATTTGATTATGCAGGATTTGCATACCTAACGTACACTGTTAAGCAAGTTCATGGAGATTTCGAGCCTGTAGGGGAAGAAATGTTAGCCGGAAAAGCCATACGGGAAAATGAGTCAATTTTGTTTATTTGTGATAAAGACGGATATGCGAAGGCACAGTCGAAACCCTTGTCCGTACAAAAAGGCGAGGAACTGTACCACAAGATGGTAGCTGATGGCATCCTCGAGTTTACAGGTATGATCAAAGCTGTTTCTTGAACCGATCTCAGTTCGGCTAAGGGTTGGTAACAATCTCAGTTCCTATATGATATTTGTNACTATGAATCGCTTTCTTTATATTTTTTATGTCGGAACGGATAACTATCGTGGAGATCCNNGAGCGCTCTATTACCTTGAGAGCCACTAAATCGAGAAGCTCATACGTTCCGGCCATCGAGTTTTCACTTCCTAGGATTTTCACACACTCATNGATCGTGACTTTCTTGAATAATTTAGCATTTTTGTTCATCTTGGGATCTGAATCATAAATTCCATCAACGTCAGTGGCATTTATAAACTTCNTCGCTTTGACTGTTTCGGCTATTAAAGCCGAAGTCGCATTAGTACTCTGTCCAGGATGCAATCCGCCAGAGATCACTATCTTTCCACTGGAATTTGCTATAGCCACGTCTTCCAGATTTCTTGGAACTTGAGGGAAGGCTTGATTTCCTAGTGCAACTACTAGCAATCGGGCATTTAAGCGTGATGCCTCAATCCCAATATTGTCTAGTCTTGCTTCATCTGCTCCCAAACCTCTGGCGATTTTAATATATTGTCTGGCAGTTATGCCTCCCCCCGTGACGACTATCGGTTGATATTTGTCACTAACATCTATTAACATTCGAGCATAACTCATAAGCGAATCCTTGATATCGGCGCCGGTGACGTTGAAATTGCTGCCGCTCAATTTTATAACTACCCTTTTTTTATTGAAATCCGTATTACTCATCTTATACTATCCTTTTCTCTCGTGTAGAATGATGCTCGTCGCCCAGAATTTTGATCACAGATTGTTTTACACTGTCCCTGTTCTTGTATATAGTATATACCCTTAGGATGTCAAAAACGCCAGTTATAGAATCGATAAGTGGGATCTCTGAAACCGGAGTCTCGTAAGCCTCGGCCTTATCGATTAGCGCAATAGTTCTTATTTCGTCTTTAGTTGGTGTAAGAGGCATAGACGAAGCCCTTGATTTATCCACAAAGACTGAGCTTTCTTGTACCTTTGCATTGTCTGATATTCTCGATGCCAACTCATTTAGTGATTCTCTGTCTATTTTTGTATAAAAGCCATTTTTTTTATGTATAAGTTTTTCATAAACACATTTCAACAATTGCCTATTTCGGTAATCATTTACGAGTTGTACCGCCGTACCATTGATATCACTAAGAGAGTCTATCTTCTCAAGAGTGGAGTCATCAGTTAGCTCTAAATAATTGTCTAGAGATGCGCTAGTAAGGTTGAGGTGTTCGTCAGCTAGTCTCATGGCTTGGAGAAGCATAACTTCTGCAGATCTAACTGTCTTGTGGAAATAAACTGCTTTGAACATTTCATATCTCGAGATTAACATTGATTCAAATGAATAGAGGGCGGACCTACNAAGAGCTAGATGTGCCTTCGAAACAATTTCAAAAGAGCTAATTAGTCTGTGATAATCTATTTTGCCATATTCTGCACCAGTGAAAAATCCATCTCTAGGCAAGTAGTCCATAATATCTGCTGAAAGTGCTCCAGCAATTATTTCATTAAGAAATTTTATTTTTGACTCACCAAATGATAACTTGCATACAATATTCGATTTGTATCCATGCCTTTCAAGGATATCGCTTATCTCTGTTTTGGATATAATCTCCTTGCCCAAATCCTCGTGAGTCAGTTTCGATCTGTTCTCTAAGATCTCTTCGAATAAATGCGAAAATGGGCCATGTCCCACGTCATGAAGCAATGCTGCCAATCGTAGCTCTTGAACATTATCTTCGGTACTCAAATATCCCTTAGTTAGTAGAGTCTCCCCTGCGTAGCCAGCTACATGCATTGTGCCAATAGAGTGCTCGAATCTAGAATGATGTGCACTTGGGTACACCAAGTGCGCGCCAGAGAGCTGTTTTATTCTCCTGAGGCGCTGGAAAACGACAGTGTCGAAAAGTTCTTTCTCTATGTCAGTGTAGCGGATGTTTGTATGAACTGGATCTGTGATCTCGCCAACAAACTTCATGAATATCTATTGCCTATGATCGAAACAGAAAATTATAATATTTATCATGCAATATAAATGCCTTACTTTGTGGTAGTCTATTAAGCTATGGCTGCTAAGATTATAATTAAACCAGGATGCCTATTTTCGAATCGTTTCAACGTCATGTCTGCAAGACTAGACACAAATGAAATTAGTGACCAGAGCAAATCAGGGTATGAATTATAAATATAATTGATCAGACATCCCAGTTACGTACAAATAACTAAAATTAGGCAAATGTTTAAATAATTTTTTCCTTACTGAGGAGACACAGTATATCCTGATGTACTTGTTCCCTGCTTTTATCACCGTTAATCACCTTCCAATCGAACTTCTCTGCGAGTTTGGTATAATTTTTGATCACTTCCGATAACAATTTCTTATTTCTTTCGAATAAGTCTAACTTCTCTGACCGTTGAGATGTCGTAGAAGGACTAACACTTAATACTATCGCTATGTCTTCTTTAGGCAACCCTTTGTCCAAATTTAACAGCCAGCTAATATTCAATCCGTTAGAAACCCCATAAACTAAGTTTGACTGATAATATCTATTGATTATNACTATCGTACCAGTGTCTANCAAGCTTTCTATTTCTCTTTTCCTCTCCCATCGATTGGCNGACATTAAGAGATGCTTTAGCTCATTGGAGTAGTCTCGCTTACCTTCTAGAAATGCACTTATCTCCATNCCAATTGGCGTAGTATAATCGGGAAAATCCATNACTACACCTATTCTTCCTGATTTCTTCAGAGAACCNACCAATAATCTGGATTGGGTCATCTTTCCTGCTTTGTCAGGACCCTCAATTACAATTATTTTCCCCTTTCTCAATAATCAGATCAAAGATATTTAGCACTAATAAAAATATGTTCAAAATAGTTTGCTAATACCAGGTTCATAGGAAAAAATTGACTTATTCTATTTTAAAATTACCGAACATTTTTAACATATTACGAGGCTTCTACTTTTTCCCTTTTTTTAAACACAAGTAAGCCAATTAAAACTCCCCCCACTCCAACTAACATACCTAGAGGTAGATAATATATGGGAGAATCGGAAGGTTTTCCCCAAAGCGTTTCAAAAGATAAATTACCAGAATATGTATTGAGCGGAGAATTCGTGTCATCCTTTCCATATATCGCTATTGAACCTAAAGTAAAACCGTTGACTGATAGTCTATCCACCAGAACCTTCACGCCACTATTGATTGATAAGCCTTGATTGCTATCATAACCAATATTTATTAAATTAGCGGGTGACCAGCCATCAATACCATTTTTGTCATACAATCTAATATAGCCTGATTCTGCAGTATTCACAGCTGCCCAAAACCTATTGGAAGCCGAATTACCATACATTGCAATTTCGATGAATTTCTCACTGGGTTGAGGCTCCTGCAACTTTACTACGACTTTTGCATCCGGTCTAGATGCATACGACAAATTATTCTGGATGTTCAAAATCCAGCTCTCAGCGATTGGACTTTTAAATGTATAAACGAGGGGGTGGGCCCTGTCATTGTTGGACGCATTATAAGGAATTCTGAACCTGACAGAATTTAGTGAATTACCCGTCTCCGTTCTATTCTGGGATAAATTCGAAGGTTTGGAATTTTGTCCGTTCGCGGATAGTACTGCTGTAGTTATAATCAAGGGTATAATTGCCGCCAAAAGTAGTGCACATAACGAAGACTTAACTCTCATACTAGTGATTAATGACAATTTGGTCTCTTAGTAATATAAAGTATAGTTTGGGGTCAATGATTCATCGTATACGTTTCGGATGTATCATCCGGTTGTTAAATATTAATTAAAGCAATTCGACTCAACTTTACAAAATTAATAAAACCAGGCCGGTGATGGCAAAATCACATCGAGCTATGCTATGGAAAAACAGCGAACACATCCACCAGTCAATAGAGTTGGATTTAAGAGTCTATAATCAAAGTCCAGCTGAAGACACACAATATTTTAAACTTGCACTTGCCAAAAAAAGAAGAATTGAAGGCTGTAGTGGATAGTTAACCCTCTTCCCAGCCCTTTGTGAACACTGCATTCTTTTTCAAAGGAATTGGCTGACCAGGTGTGTAATCCATCGGTCTCATCCAGAAGATCGCTTTGGTGGGGCAGACTCCTATACATGCCCCATCAGAGATGCATCTCTCTGGGTAAAAGACAAATGCCTTACCTCTCTTCCATCCTTCCACAGGTTTTACTCTCAACACGTCTGGACCGAGAGCTGTACAAATCTCAACACAGAGGGCACAGCCGATACAGTGTTGCTCGCTAATATCCGGAATTATTGCGACTGGCATCTAATTCACTTATCTTGAAGATATACCGAAAGTATTTAAACACTATGCCATTCTTATAACAGTGATATAAAAATTTAAACTGCAACAAAGTGACTACATACTGCTTTAAGGCCCTTTCCGATAGCAAGCTTCGTGTGAAACTCGTTTTCAATATTGTAGATGCCATCGTTTTCCATCAGCATTTGGGCGAGTAAATAATGCATATTAAATTGGACCAAATCAACCNAGATCAGTACTTCAAACTACATCTCCTATTNATNGCCNCCGTGGCTGATAAAATTGTGACTCCAAAGTTGAGAGAACAGGGCTTTAAGTGTTCTAAACCCCTTATGTGATCACGTTAACTTATCATTCCGTTTGCTGTTATAGCCAACTGTACACTTCATTCTGCAAGAAACGACCTTCATTGATCATAATCAATATTAGGATGGGCTTGTTACTTTTCATCAATTCTATGAACATTCAGCTTACTGAAATTAAACACCAGCAAGGATCGGCATAAATACTTCATTTATTATCATCTGATATCAGGAAATTTATGTCATATTCCAACTTATCCAAAATGAGTTTTGAGGTTTCAGACAAGCAAAAAAAATTCCTCAAGGTGATTGATAGTACGTGTAAGTCTCTTCGTCAGTACGAAGAAACGTGCTACCTAAAGGAACAGTCGAACAACAAAATAGTACCCGAATTTTCTAAAACAGGAATGCTCGGATGTCCTATATCAACAAGGTATGGAGGGTTGGGATACGATATTCTTACTTACACCCTCGCCATAGAACGAATTGGCCAAGAGGGTAGCTCCATCCGCACATTTTTTTCAACCCACACGTCGATAGGACAAATGGTTCTGCAGGGTTGGGCAGATGATTACCAAAAGAATGAATATCTTCCAAAGACATGTTCCGGCAGAAATATAATGGCTTTTGCTTTGACCGAGCCTTTTGCGGGGAGCGATCCATCGTCTATGACTACAAAATTTGAGGATAAAGGCGACCATTTCGTCCTGAACGGTAGTAAACATTGGATAGGAAACGGCACCCTTGCAAACGTCTTAACAACCTATGCAAGAGAATCGGGTGGCGTTCAAAATGGAAAGATCTCCGCCTTTATACTCGACGGGGATTCTAGAGGTATTTCAAGGCAAGAGATACGAAATAAGTTAGGCTTGCTTAGTATCAAAAACGCAGAAATCAATTTTCACAATTGTATCGTTCCAAAAAAAAATATGTTAGGGTTGAAAGGTGAAGGATTGAATATTGCCTATAGCGCATTAATAGATGGAAGGCTTAGTGTTGCTGCAGGCTCAATAGGTGTAATGAAAGACTGTCTAGAGGAGTCAATTAAATATTCCAAGACGAGAGAACAACACGGTTCTCCTCTTGCTAAAAAACAGCTGATACAGAGGCATATATCCAGAATTGCAGTTAATATTGAAAGCTCTCGCTGGTTGGTTTACCGGGCAGCTATGGCTAGGCAAATTTTGCATGATTACGTGGAGCAATTAAAAAAAGACTACAATCATTGGCTTTCCAAGTTGAATAAAAATAACAGTGCGTATTGCAAGTTGAGATCTGAGGCTGATGTTTTAGCAACAATCGCGAAACTTCATGCTAGCAATTGTGCCTTTGATTCAGCCAATAGATCTATTCAAATTTTTGGTTCATCCGGTTATAGGAAGGAAAATAGGGTAGCAAGACATTTTTTGGATTCACGAGCGACCACAATATACGAAGGAGCTAATGAAGTACTACAATTGAAATTAGCATCTAAAGTTCTTGGAGATACCTTCAAAGCGTATTAGTCATGCTCGCTACTAAAATCTTCTAAAATGATTAGAAGAAAATAGTTAACTACTACATCTCATCTAATCTAACCATATTCCGATGAATTGCTATCTTGTTCCACTAGATATGACCTCACAATTATGCAAAAAATTTTCAAAAAAATAAAGACGAATTGTGGCTTCATAGGGTAGGATGTGTTGTCGCTTAATTCAGCTTTGTTTTTAAGGGCCAAAGTGCAATCTCCTGGATACGATAAAGATAAAGTAGCTTTCACGATTAATCGCTCGATCCAAGCTTTACAGTTGATTTATAGAAAAGCATGGAATCAGA
>AF_2010_repII_A10DRAFT_1000003_pt1 | contig 23307 bp, 16 predicted proteins | sample AmaForrepliIIA10_FD_9534 | JGI IMG/M metagenome (IMG submission 9534) | reverse complement strand
CCGAGTGAAACCTTCAGAATCGGGTACCGGTGCAGGGGGGGGGGTATACTTATATAAGGAGGGTAGGGGACCCTCCGGGGGGTCAAAAACTCAAAGTACCCAAAAGTGACAGGGATGGTACCCTGGTCATATGGGAGTACCCAGGGACCGAGAAAGGGTCTCCCTACCCTCTGGACCGACCTCGTCTGGTTAGTCACAGACCCTATGAAGGACTGTGGGTTAGGGAAGGGTAGTATGCAAATAAGCCCAGGCTGTATGCCTGGTTATCAATTTGACTGAACAAAGAGGTTATGCTCTAATAAACGAACATTGATAGCAAGGGTTATTTCATATGAGCTATCCCAAGCCACACAGAGGGTGTTGTGGCGAGGCCAGATGGGCTAATATAGCAATGAGGCCAATGTAGCAAGTTATTATAGAGAAAAAACAAAAAAGGGTTATAACATTGGCCTCACAAATAAAAAGAGAGAAACACACACACCCCATATGCTCGATTGGCCTCATGTATCTAAGTCTTTTTGTTGTGTCTCTTTTTCCCTTAGCTACTGATTATGACTGACATCGCTCAACGAAGAAGCGAGCAAAGCAGACAGGCTCGAATGGAGAGAAGGCGGAACGTGCGTGCGTGGTATAAAAGAGTATCCAATGGGCCAAGGAAGCAATACCAGCAAGTCATTCGCGACTTCTACCGGAATACGTTTGGATTGGAACACACACACGACGCTGGGCTAAACCGTCTTTATTTTGGTTTCGATAGTGCGACTAATAACATCAGGCCTCATGGTCTAAATCACACTGAAAGGCCGGAATATTCTATGAACAATGAACTAGCTTTGCAAGCTATACAAAATGGTATGCCATTCAAGCTGGCGACTGGCGAGACAGAGTCGGAAATGGAGAGTGGTGATGATGCTACCGACCACGAAGAAGAAGCCGTATTCAGGGTACCCCGTCCCAATTCGTCTCATTCGGAATCCGATTCCGATCGTACCATTCCCTATAATGATGGATCGTCGTTTGATGTGGAGGCTGCTAATGCATTGGTTAACGCTAGACGTGCAAGCGAACAACGTCAGCGTGAAGATCTGCGTGGTGACACAGACGATGAGCGACTTTTACTGGACATTGTAAACCATCGCCCTGCTGATAGTGGTGCAGAAGATGAGATACAGTTGGCGCAGCCTGTGCCTACTCAGCTACCTTGGCGTGTGGGTGATGATGGTGAACACGAAGAGCCGAATGGACCTTCTGTGGACAATCAGCAAAGCGACAATATCCCATTAAGCCAGGAGTATGGAGAAACGCAAGAGCTTGTTTCTGATACGCAAGAACAACACACAGAGCCAGAACGTAAAGAGGAAGATTCAATCCCCGAAACACAGAAAGTTCCAGATTTCATTGTTCTTGTTCCCAAAGAGCCTGGCATGGAGTGGAAACGTCTTGGGCGTGTTTCTCGTGGTGATATGTGGAATGGAGTAGTGTTGGCTTCTCTTCCTTCCTGATTCCATACATGGACTGGATAACTTATACTGTCAGGATATGACATTCTTGCATACGGCTGAGTTGGTCTCGTTATGAGGCGGACAGGATGGATTGCACGACCAAAGATTTTGTGTTAATTTAACAAAAACAAAAACAAAAACAAAAACAAAACAACAAACAGTTGTTCTTCCTTTTTCTTCTTCATTTCTGTTTTCTTTAATTGTATATATAAGTAGCAAATATTCATGAGTTCAAGTAGGCTCACAATGGATGGTGATGTATTGGAGCTTGTTGAGGTGTGGATGCTCACGGGTATCATTCACATCCTATCGGAGTATCCCCTTCTTCCTTCGTTCATAATCGTACAATTGATGGGTGTTGCATTGAGATCTGCTGCAGGAAGCGACATGATAAAACACAGAGTGATATTCGATACGAATACCAAGACAAGACGCTTCGAGTCTAAAGGAAGGCGATATGCACGTGGGTTCTCGTTGCAGAATGTACACAAATGGATAAGAAAATCGGTTCTACCCGTGTCTTCGTTTGAGGTAGATATCAGTAATTGTTATCCTTCGATTATACTTGGCATATGCGAAAAGAACATAGCATGCGATAATCTTGACAATTACGTGCGCAACAGAAGGACTTTTCTTAGGCTAATATCGGATTGTCTTTCTGTGCGCATGGATACAGCCAAGGAGCTCGTTTTGGTTGTTCTCAGCGGAGGACGGTGGCGCAATCATCTGGCTGGCATACAAAGAATTGAACCAGGTCAAGTCAAAAAATGTCCATTCCTTGATAATCTCCAGATAGATATAGAACTTGCAAGGGACCACATCAAAAAAACTCAGAAATACAAGGATATCAAGAAGACAATAAGACGAGAGTATCCGGATGAACAAGAAGCCAAGCAGGATAGCCTATCATTCTCTGTATTCTTGGAACAGAACGAACGGCGTATACTTGACATTATTATGGAATTCAGTTCATCGGAATTCAACATAAAAGCATCGAGCCTTCTCCATGATGGTTTCATAGTTTGCGAGTCGTTCATAGATGGAGAGTATATTATACCAGATCCAAGGGATTCACTTCGTATACCGATAAAAACATTCCAGGATGTTTTGAGTCAGAGAGCAAGCGAGGCAGTGGGCTATCATATAGAGATCAAGGTACACACTTATTGTTGTTGTGAATCTGAATGTTTTGTTTAGGTCAAGAGAATCATCGAGACGATAGATCACGACAATGAGCCTCCTAGCCCGGGTTACTACGACTCATCGTTCAGGAATATTGTACGTAAAAGAGATCGCTATGTAACAACTCCAGTGTTTTCTCCAGGAGAACGTTGTATCGCAATAAAAGCGGGCATGGGAGCAGGAAAAACGACCGCCCTCAAGAATTTCCTCACATCATACGTGTCATCCGAACAAAGAGTGCTACTCACTACAGGTAGGATCCAACAAGCGTTGTCTCTTATTGGAGGACTGGCAGATATGGACATTGAAACCGGTCAAAGGGTATCCAAACTAATCGCAAGCGACGGCAAGCCATTTCGGTTATTCTTCTACAAAAACAAAGAGGAGGTCCTATCATCAGACGGGCCAGGTCTTTATATTTGCCAGTGGGAATCTCTTCACTGTCTATTATCTACAAAAGACTCGATGTATAAAAGCTTTGATTACGTGATAAGTGACGAGATCAGAGCAACACTAAGTCAATCGTGTGTCTCAGTAACAAATAAAGATTTTCTTCGTACCAATATGCATTTGTTCAGGGATGTTTGTTCTAAGAGTCGGTGTTTATTCTTTGACGCGGATCTTCTTATTGATCATATGGTTGAACGCTTTTCGTTGAAGAGGCTCGGGGGCATATGGGAAGACAATGAGATCAGGCTAGAGATCTATACTTACCAGTCGATGGAAAGACGGTTGGTACTAACAGACGACAATTTTATGTTCACCGAATTATTAGCATCTAAAGTACGTGAAGCTAGAACAACAAGGGAAACTACAGGCAGGAGTACACCCGTTTTCGTTGTTTGTCGCTCGAAGAGGGGAATGAGCGATCTACTCGTATTGCTCACTGGGAGTGCCAAACCGGATTTCATGTGCAACAATATCGCCTTTTTTTCGTCAGAATCGAGTGACGAGACCATGAAGGCATGGGAGAATATCGATGGATTCATCTCTTCAAATAGCGTCGATGTGATATTGACAACGTCCAAAGTAACGGTGTGTGCTGATATGAACAACCCAGTTACGGCTTGTTTTATATTGAGCAATTCACATGGAGGGTGTCATGTACGTGATCTATTTCAGACTATAGGCCGAGCAAGATCCCCAACAACACCCGACATAACAACTCTTATAACGACACCAAGAGACAGTCCTGGTAAGGAGCCGGAATTTCTGGATATAAAAGAAGCCATGGTGGTGGATGGTCGTATAAGACGAGAGTATATTCAGGTGATACAGTCTGATATCCATTTCGATCTGGAAGACGAGAACAAATTCAATCGCCTTGTCGTCAAACGCTCACCCGATTGGATGATTCATCTAGCATGTGACACAGAACTGGAGATACAGAGAAACAAGCCGGGCATGTTCCATTCCACGATATTACGGACGGCCAGCTACAAAGGCTGGGTTGTATCATTTAATAGGAAGCAAGATCCGGAAGATACCGATAACGACCCATTCAAAGAGGCTCATGAGATATCCGGAAAGGAGCTTAAAGCGAGAGACGAGATGATACTTGAAGAGCTTAAGCTAAAGTCGCTTGAGGAGCTTTCCGTGCTTGCATCAACAAAAGCTACATCTGGAATCGATAAAGAGAAGGGTGTGATCGCTGCTTTCCTGATTAGATTTCCATCGTTTATTCCTCATATAGATTTAAATATGAAGAAATACTTCATTGCAAATCATACAGTATTCGATCGAGTCAAGTACTTCGACCAAACAGAAGAAGAACTCAAAGCAGCAGACTTCAAGAGAACTTTATTTGTATTCAAGCAGAAGATAATGGAGCGAACGCCAATAATGTTCCCTGTGATGGAGGCGCTATGCGGCTTGGTGATGTTGCAATTGGGATTGGACTTTGGGGATGATTTTATTAACGCACCTATCGAAGAACTAGACCCAAAGAAACGCGAATGCGAAAATTATTACATCGAGAAATCATCGCTAGAGGGTAAGTACGGAGACATACGAGTATTGTTTGATAAAGTTCACAGCTCTCTTGGCCTCAAGAGATCCATGAGAGTTACTGAATACAAGGACAAAGCCGATGGTTGTATCAAACTGGTCGGTAAAGTGTTCCAGCACTTCGGAAGAAAACTAGAGGGCTACAAACACAAATCGAGAGGCGACCTTCTCGATCAAAGAAGTTATCGTATCGTACAAGACATTAATTTCTACATGTTGAATCCGCATTACGAGCAAAAGGAATACAAGAAGTATCATACAGTTTCTGGTGGTCTGGCCGGTGTCATTAGGAAAGCAAAGGCAGATAATCCCGATCTGTTACACATCAGAGAGAGACCAGTGGTACAATCCAGGACAAACGATAAAAAGCCCAGAAGAGGAAAGAAGCGAACAGCCACTGAGATGAAGGCACCGAAGGCAAAGAGACCTGATGTCGAGTTCGTGGATGTTCGTGAACTGAGAGCAGACGATATATCACAGATGAACGACGTCCAGGAAGATTCTGTAGACAGAGAGCCAACTGGTCTTACACAGGAGCTTCTCGGTCTACTGGCGACTCAGTAGAAGAGGAACGATAATTCGCGATTGGGAGCATGGATCTTGAGCAAAGTAAAAAATAAAAAAAGTAGGAGAGGGGCATCATGATGTGTGACTTTGTGACGCATTTCCGTGTCCGATAAACAAGATTCTAACTTCTTCGTACAATTGATCGCAATAGGCAAAGAAAGAAAAAGAAAAAGAAAAGAAAAAGAAAACTCTTTTTATCATAGATGGACGGTCAAACAGCAAACGCTGGCCATGGTTTACAAGTGGATCAAATGGAGTGTTACTGTGGATTACCTGTTGGTTCTGGCCGAGTGACAAGACCTGGTCCTGATTGCAACAGACGGTTTTTGTGTTGTGTGAAGGAAATCGGGGATCAGAGCAGATGTGCCTACTACCTATTTGTCGACGAAGAACAGAAAGAAGACGCTATACCCAGTTGTCTATGTTCACTTAGATGCTCGATGTTCCAGATTAAGAAAGAAGGACCTACTAAAGGACGGTCATTCTATTCCTGCGGATTGCCGATGGGACATCCACAGCGGTGTGAGTACTGGCAACTGGTGGGCGGTCCTCCTTACACACCACCTGAGATGTCCCCTGTGGGAGTGGTATGCGTATGTGGCGAACGAGCATTGAGGCGCGGAAAGCAGAGCGAAGGGATAAACCAAGGCAAATTGTACGACCAATGCGCGCAGAAAAAGTGTGGTTTCTTTCGATGGGTCGGAAGCAACCAATGAAAGCTAATGAATTGATTATAAAACAAGGTACCTTTCGGTACCGCCCGTCGTTACCTGGGCATCTTAACGATGCCCTGTCTCAAAACAAAACAAAACAAAACAAAACAAAACAAAACAAAAACACTTCAGGTACATGGATACCTCAGAGCCAGAAGACGTTAAGTCCATGATTAAGCAGATACATGCTATGACGAGTGAATTCGTCAAGGCAAAAAAGGATAAAAAGAACCGCATAGAGGCGAGGCTAAATGCGGACCCTATGGCACGAAGACCGGGAAGACCTCGCAAACCAGAACTAAAAAAAATAGACGGCCAACAAGAGTTCATCAACACCAAAGGCGAAAAGATCCTGCTCGATTGCCTCCCAAAAGAAAGCAAACATCGCAATAGCGATCATGTTAGAAGGATATGTATGGCGTATGATATTCTCAAAGGGGCCGATGTGAAGGTGACCGTCAAGAACATTAGGCTTCTTGGAATCGGGGCTGGGACTTTTCTGGATAACAAGAACAATTTGCCGGCTTATATTTTGATGGACCTGCAGGAGTCGGCATCACCCCACACTGGATCGTCACTATTACATCGCAAAGGCCCGTCGCTGTTGACTCACACAGGTAAATGCTCTGAACCAGAGCAAGAGGAAAACGAGTACCCAGAGGACATAAAGGACGAAAATGACGACATCGTTCAAGATGATCGAATGGGCTCTCCACTGCCACTGAGATTCGAAGTAGACGAAGAAGAGTTTAATAACCAATTTAACGGTAATGGAAAATCAGACGAATTACAATTGCTATTGAACGACAGACGATTCAAAGATGCAATACTTATAGTCGACGGCGTTTTTGGTGTGGCTGAGTGGACAAAAGGGTCTGATCAACAACAGCGCTTTGATGCCGCTTTGCCTTTTGTTGATGAAGTCCAACGCCAGCGGCGACTTCGTGGCCTTCCATTGGTGAATATGAGGGCTGTGAGATAGCAGATGTTGGTCGGGGGACGAGAACTTCATGTAATGAACGACGGAATCGTTCCTGTTCTGGTTTGTCTGTATCGATAAAGAGAAAGGGATATTTCTCTTCTTCTGTTTTGTTTATTGCATACTTAACCATATCAACAAACTCCCACTTGCCCATACCAATAGGACCATGTTCGTCCCATAACCGCTCGATCTCAGTAGTCTTACTTGGGAACATAGAGAGAGCCGTGGCCTGCATTCGTGCAATTCGAGGAACCTTATTGTAGCTCTGTGTCATCTTCATTATAGAGATATTTCCATGTCTTCCCGCGATAAACCCCCTGGTGTATGGTCTGCTATTCATGAACTTCACATCAGCAATACCATCGTCGATGATAACAAGAGTGTTAGGTGCTTTATCTTTTCCGAGAGCTTTTGTGCGTCGGTTTCCTCTTTCTATTATCTCAAAAAGTTTTTCTTTTCCGCCATTCTCGAGTTCGGTTATACGGTCAGAATTTCTGAGACCGACCAGATCTTTCCACACAGGGTCCAGTTTTGCAGTAGGAGAGAATAAGTATATCCTCTCGAAAAACGATTCCTTTGGGCTTTTCTGATAGAACTTATCAAGAACCCACCTAGCCAGATTAGTCTTGCCTGAGTTAGATGGTCCTGTGAATATCCATCTGAAGGGTACACGAGGCACAATTCCCATTTCAGCGCCTTTAGGTTGTTTGATCTTAGGATCATCTTTCACGGCCTTACCAACCCGCATAGGAAACCCGCCTATATTGTGCTCTTTCTTGTCGTCATCTGGATTCTCATCGGGGGCGTGTGTGCGACTTCCACCATGCGCCATTAGCAACCTAAAAATTAGCAAAAATAAAAAAACTCAAAAGAAATAAATTACGAACCTTAATGATTCAAATCTTTCAGAATGAATATCACGGAAACAATATTTATTTATGGTGTTGATATTGAGTGTTTTGTTGGTGTTAGATTTTAATGGATGAAGGCCGCGTATTGAGCATAAAGCCCATTTCACAAGACACTTCTACGCAGTGGAAACTCCTCCTTCGCTGTCCCTTTAAATACGAGCACGTCCTGGGTATCATCGAGGCGCTAGAAAAAGAACAGGCAAGAAGCAAAATCCCAGAAATACCAGAAGTACCAGAAGTACCAGAAGTACCAGAAGCATCTAAGCAAGAAGAAGAGAAGGATGGACAATCCCTTCGATAAGGTTCTTGGTCTCGACGATGGATATGGTCTGGAGAATATTAAGATATACTCCCAAAAGAGAAGAAAAACACCATTTGGCCTCAGAAAAAAGCTGGAAGATCTGAGCCAAGAGGACTATGAAAAGATGGTGACTTCCACTCCTTGGAATGAACCTCAGTTTCTCGCGGGAAAAGGACAGAAGCAATGGACCAAGATGCAAGCAGACGAAGCAAGCAAGAGCAGGCAGCGCTTTGTTGATGCCATCGGTAGTAATGTATTCGTTAAAGGACGAGGTGGGAATATTTCAGTGGACAACGATCTTCAGGATCACTGGAACCTTTTCGAGGCAATAAGACAGCAACGTGTTGATATGCGGGATATTGGACAATCAGCAAACCGTCCTGGTTATACATATAACCATATGAATGCAAGAGACCCGGCTCGTGGTATGGATCCTGATTTAGCTGATGTTATCAATAGAGCATGGGAAGAAGCTGCCATAATGGACCCTACTGTAAGGAAAGCGAAAAGGAAATGGCCCATCAACACGCTTGATACGAATATCACGGCTGCTGGAATCCTACCTACTCTCACTGAATCTAGTCTCAGCGTTGGAAAAATGGATGAGGGTATATTCAAGAGTAAAGTCGGTGTGAGGACATCCGATTACCAGAACAAGATATTTGGTGGATACCCCGATGACAGGTTCACCCAATCAAGAGTGCAGACAATGCAAGTATCAAAAATGAACACAGGAGCCAATAGACACATCTTCACTGGACGGGTTGGACTGGGTATTCAAGATGGAGTAGGCGTTGATGACTTAGAAGAAAACAGAGATCTGTCCGGGACAGAGAGAGAGTATCGGAGGCGTATGAGCTACTTTGGGTTTAGACCGGGAGAAATACGATTTAGGTCTCGAGTGGCAACAACTAGAGCGGAATCCCTAAACGCACCAACAATGATCAATCGAGTAAGACAGTCTCGGTTCAGAGTACCCAGCGAAGTGGCAAGCATCGTAACAGACTTGCCAGAGAGAGACCTCCTGAACACAATAACCCCAAGATCTCCAGTCGAAGAACCTATATTTCAAACGACCCCGCCACGAGAGAGATCAAGGTCAAGATCGCAGCCCCCACGCAACAAATCCCAATCTTCAATACGCCGTAGCCCATCCCGTCCACCACGCACGGCAACCGATCAATCGAGCGAGCGGGATAATATTCAGCCTATTCGGGACGCTGCAAGAAAGGGACTGGGATACCTACCGGCCGATGTTGTGCCGATGGATGAGGAGGAGGTCGACGCAATGATAGAAGAAGACATGTTAGAACACGCGAACGACGATATCGCACAGGTCGGAGAAGGCCAGAGTGCGGCCAGCCTTCCAGTATCCAACGATCTAGAGCGAGCAGTAGAAACTAACGCGACAGCCTCGTCATCTAAGTCTCCTAGAAAACCAGAAGGAGAACAAACAAAAGGATCGGCAAATGCAAGATCACAGGAAACGATTCCTTCTCCAGAACCACTGGAACCGGTGATAAGCAGTGTCGATCCATCCGTCCTTGGTGCACTAGAGCGTGTCGACTCACAGGCGACATTGTTTTGGAACATGCTCCACGAGGATATCGTAGACCCTTTGACGTCACATCAGCAAGCTGATGTCACAGAGCTTAAGGCGTCAGAGTTGACAGGACACACATCTAAAGAGCCAGAAGTTATCGCCCGTACAGGAGAGTCCACGGAAAGTAAAGAACCAACCACAGAAGAATCCAGGGAAGCAAATGCAGAGAGGGTCAGACTCGAGCAAAAAGAGCAAGACGAAAGAGAAGCGCGTGAACTAGCCAGAAGAAAAGAACCAACTCCACCCAGCTCATCTGGCTCATCTAGCTCGTCTAGTTCGTCCACTGGCAGACCTTCTTCTACACCCCCTCTCCCTCCTACGACACCTAGCCCATCTACTGGTGATCCTTCATTCATGCCTCCTCCTCCTCCAGGTTCAAAAATGAAGGATCTTAGAAAAATGACCACGCAAGAGGTATATGAGCATTTACATCATCTGGTTGGTCCATCTACGTTCGCGGCCGTACGTGACAAATTGGACCTGGTAGCTGGATATCACAGGAAGGCTATATTAGAACATGTTGTATTCGAGGACCGTATGCAAGATCTGGTTTACGATATCCACAATATCGATAAGTTGAAAGAGAAAACCAAGATGCGTGCTGCAGAATCGATTTCGAAGAGTGTAAAAGCAGTCGAGAAGGTCAGACGCGAGCTGGCTACCACGAACAGAAACATAACGGAAGATGCGACTCTGAAATTGAGATTGGCAAAAGGAGAGCGGGAACTGACTGAAGCACTCTCTGACTATATGACAAGCTCGATGTTTCTGACTAAGTTTGAAGCGAGAAGGCGAAGGAAGGAAAGAGAGGCATTCGAGCAACGAGAACGGCTGGAGGCGGAAGAAAGGGCAAATGCGTCAAAAAAACCAAAAAGCAAAAAACAAAAAACAAAAAGACAATAAACATGTTCAAATCTCTCTTTTTAACTTCAAGTATCAATTGTTGTTTTTATATGTCGTTTGTGTTTGTAAGGGATGTCCGAAGTCCCTTTCGTACCCAGTTGGAGGTTGTTACTTGACATGGAAAGGGCACTCATCGACTTCTATACTCAAGGACTCTCTTATTACTCGGAGATGTTCTCCAGAAGATCAGCCATGGGTCGCGGTTTGAATAGAGGAGTTATAGAACGGCAAGTAGAAGAAGAACTATTTGGTCCGCGACTAAGGGCCAGAGACATCGAAGAGCTCGTAGAAGCTCACACACACGACTACCATAATGCAGATACCACGGCTCCTAATCGAGTAATTCTGCGTAAGGTCGGCGAGTTAATTAACGAAGCCAATAACATACGGATGGAACTTCCTCGTCACATACAAGACCAAATCAGAGTTCATCTCCCAGAAATAGAAGCCCTTCAGGGACAAACAAGAGAACACGCAAACCCAGAAGAGCTCCCAGTTCGCGAGCGGCTTCTTGTTAGAATGAGGGAACAAGGTGCACATGGGCTTGAAATGCCATCTATCAACGAAAGAAGGGCTGTATTTTTCGAGCGTATGCGCGCAATTGAATTGGGGCGGGTGCAGGAAGAAGAAAGAGCAACACCGGGAGAGGAAGGGAAGGAATTCGTCGATAGATACCGCGGAGATGTGATCAGGATTCCCCCTCCAGCCGCTCCTTCCTTACTAGAGAGAATGGGCGAGGCCGCATTTAGGCACTTTATGATAATGCTAATGAGACATGCACTCATGCCCGGAGGAAGGGGACTAAGAATAATGGACGGAGGAGCAGGTGCCGCGCTTCACATCGGTGGATTAGGGGCAAACTATATCGCACACTTATTACAAATGTTAAGAAGGGGCGAGCTACCAGCAATAGCCGGCCCTCCTGCACACCGAGCGGGAATCGAAAGGATTATGGAAGGAGTATGGGCCGCAATAAACCCGAACAATCTCCTCGCCCTCAACTATCTATCAGAAGAGTTTAAAGGAAACAGGACAGAAGAAGAGGAAGAAACAAGGACGCATAGTATCGAAGAAACGAGCAAACCAGATACACCTAAACCATTAAAAAGAGAAGAGGCGCCTCTCGAATTACCTGAAGGAACAATCAGACGGCCCAGATCAAAACCAGTCGAGATGCCAATGGACACAGAAGAACTGCCAACTCGCGATGAGCTTGGAAGATACAGCAAGAGATTGATATCAACAGAGGAGGGTTCGCTATACAATGAGCATTACCGCGATCGATTCGACGAGAGACTCCCTCCCAAAAAAAGTCCATACGAATCGTACAAGGAATCAGCTAGACACGACGAGCCACGAGAACCTCCAGACACAAGCTACATGAACAAACTCACAGAATACATATTTGGGGGCCCTACACCCTCTCCAAGAAGACCACCCATATACAACAAAGAGGAAGAAGAAGAGGAAAAGGAGATGGGAGAAGAACAACAGACCCGACAGCAACAACCAAAAAGGAGAAGGTACGAAACAGAAGAAGAAGCAGCAGTATTGCCACCGCCATCACAGCGAATGCGAAGAACAGCCAGAACACTTAAGGTTCCGTCCAAGCAATACAATATCTAACGACTTATTGAGGCCAAAGTAGCAAATGGGGGTGTGTGTGTGTTGATATGGATTTGGTGAGGCCAATGTTATAAGCTTTTTTTTCATTTTTTACATAAAATTTGCGACATTGGCCTCAGTCCTTTCCACATGTCAGATAAAGAGGGGGTTCGTTCATAGACCCAGAAAATAATACGTGACCATACCAGGTTTTTTATGTCTCTAACTAAGATTTCATAAGCCGCGTGTACAGTACCATACGAGCATGGAAGTTCCTCCATCGGGTACCCTCCGCAATAGCAATTTATGTTTTTTTTGTTCACTAGGAACCATCGCGAGACCTGAATGGGGCACAAAAGCATGTGGAGACTACAGAAACGTTTTCACATACAAGCTCATCACAGTTGGCAAGCAAGAAGACAGAGCCAACTTCGTGTTAAGCCTGATAGGCAAGCTATGGGCCAGCCGATTCGATATTAGACATGAGGCACACGGAATCCCTATTCCCGATGACTCGAAAGAAGCAATAGACAACGAATTTTTTGATGATGCCAATGTCCCTCTTGCCTGGACTAAATGGTTGAATCTTCCTGATGTCGTACCTCATGATGCCCCTACGAGCGAGAAGGATGCTACTGTGATGGATGGGGTCGTTGATCTTGCCAGACAACAGAGCAGAAAACAGTCACCCACACTTCATAAAATTCTCGATGCAATGTGGGTAGAGCTGACATCGCTTGGTACTGATGAAGACGCGAGAATCATGGAGGCTGTCAGCGTGAAGGGAGATGTCTCAAAGCTACAGCGCATTCTAATGTTCGTCATTGATGGCTTCGAAAATTCAAGTAGTGATGTAGTCGACAGAGCCACTATCTCTCGCTTAAGGGACATTATTCTGTTTTTTGTCCATAACCCTACCTCCGACTCGGCAAGTGGATTTAACGCATCGATGAAGAAGAGAGTCATCCAGTGGTATTCTGATCCTCCATTGGGGGCCAAAAATCTGACAGACGAACAGAAGAACACAGTATCCGCTAGCTGGCATAAATTTCTTGTCAGGACTCCGGCTGCGAGGCTGCTATCTAAGCTCTTGGAAACGAGACGCTTCTTTGCGAGAAGTCACACCCCTTTGATTGTTAGCTACTCCAAAATAGCCAAGACATGCACCAGGCTGTTTGCGAGTGATGATCCATGGAAGAAAGCAGTCGCTCTTCTGTTCGCCTTGGGAGTAAGACCGAATGAACTATTTCGTGACTTTGTAAAGTTCACAGAAGTACAGCAATGGGAATTAGAAGAAGCCGGTTATAACTGGCCAGGCACTGCTCATTGGGTTATGCAGATAGGAACATCGAAATGTGCGAACGCATCAAAACTGATGACGGAACTTGAATGCCCAGATGACAATGAAAAGAGGACAGCGATTAAGCCAATCCTGTTTGATTTTACATGTGAGAGTGTGATAAGTGCCATCGACTCGATCAGGCTTCAAGCCGATACAGAGTTTAGATTGTCTAGAGCGTCTAGTGGTCTTTCATTGGCAGAGGCCCCGACGTCTGCGATAACCACTACAGTTGTCCAAAAGCTTACACGCACTATGTACAGCGCATTTCCGATAGAGGGCGACGAATGCACAGCGAGAGGGCATTTGTTTGGGGGTCTATTCAGCAGAAAGTTCTATTCATGTGCTGCGTTAAAGGAGTACGAAGGTTCTTACGGCGAGGTCTCGACTCCTAACCAGTTCGTGTCCGATATCTTATTACACCAGCCTGGTTTACCGACAGACTCTGTGCACTATGTGACATTGAGACTGTTATATGGTAGCGAAGACAATGATCCATGCTCCGATGAAAAAAGCGACTCCGAGCCCGAGAGAAAGAGAAAATCACCGGAACAGGAAGTAAAACACGAAGAGGGCAGGAAAAGAAAGCGGGCAAGGAAGAACAAAAGAGAGTTGTTTGGGCCCTCGAATGAGGATGTGACCTTGAAGACGATGGATCCAGATAAATCGAAGATAACCATCAAGCGGTATTCACACAGAAGGTTTACTGACGACAGCGAGCGTATGGCTTACTACAATGCAGCAAAGAGCTACCTAGTCGAACACAATATCAAGCCTAGCATCGCTAACCTAACAGCCATCGGGGTATCACCGCAATTCCAGTCCGCGAGGAAAAAGCAGATCAAGTCAGCAGTCGACCAGTCGGTCCGTACTATCCATCAATGTGTGGCGCAACAAGAGATAGAAGAAAAGGATGGATCTCGGCCTCAAGAAAACGGGATGGGTGCATCTTGTACTCCTCCTACACCACCATTACATGCTGAAGAACACGACCCCCTACCCGACGTGGCCGAGCTCGTGATGCCTCCACTGAAGAGACAGAGAGCATTGAAAGCAAAGTTAATAAGAGAGACTTAATATCATTTCAACGTGTAATAAAATAATTATAATAACTGAATACTTACTTTTCATTGAAACTGGGTTCCATAGTTCCATCCAAACTTCATCGATGGATTGAATGTTAGGTTTTGCCTTGTTGCGGTAGTTAGAGGAACCGACGGCTTGAGATATCCACATCCCATTTGCTCAGAAACAAAGAGTCCCTGTGCAGGTAGTAGGTTGTCCTGGAATGGGACATCGCCATCTATCTGCCGACGATAGACCCACATTTCTGGATCGACTGGCATTGTATTGAAAGCATAGGGTGCATGCTGAAAGTCCATTACACTTTTGTTGGCATTTTCCCATTGGATGTCCTCTTTTTGGCCTCTCATTTGCTGATAGGCGAGTTCTTGTTTTCCTCTGTTGTAGTCATTACAAGCAGAGAATCGCATTTTCATATTTCTCAGAGCCACAATCCTATTTCTCTCTTCCTCTAGTATCGGTGTTGGTATCATCAGCCTCTCTGTTGTACTGGATATCGCACCAAGGTTCAGAGATCCTCCTGGATGTACAGGGTCTAACAGTTTGTTGTTTCCATTGAATCTTAGGCCTTCTTGGATACGTAGACCCATTGCAAGAGGATTTATATTAGGATCTCCGGTAGCATGATCTCTGATGATATTTGAAAAGAGGGCCTCGTTTAAACTCTTTTCATGTTTCTCTGATCTTGTATCAGGAAGGACACTGGCTCCGACTATAGGAAGGAAAGGGAGTAACTCGCGCCTGTATTTAGAGTGCTGTCCATACTCAACATTTTTTCTCTCATCTTCTTCGTCTCCGATATCCCCCATCTCATTAAGATCGATAGTAGATACTTTAGAAGAGAACGGGATCCTCGAAAACGGAAGTTCCTCCGAGTCCAGTGCTGTGATGTCGCGTCCTCCTGGTTCTACTGTTCGGTTGTTCGCTGCTGCTGCTGCTGCTGCTGGTGCTTCATTCTGTGCCTGTGTTCTTTTTTTTGGGCCTAATCTTTCCGCCTGCAGTAATTCAGTTCCCCTCTTTTCTGATGTGCCAGTTGCCGATTCGAACAGGCTCTTGAGAGTGGCAACTGGGACGTTGTCCATTAAATGCCCATCTACTCTGTCACGGAATTCATCTAGATTTCTAAGTTTAGACAACCAATAGTAGCGACTAGTTTCCAGGACCGACTTATCAGTCTCGGAGATTGCATTTAGTTCTCCCAATCCCAGGGTGACGTTTCCGTTCCACAAATCCCGTAGGAGCATCGGGTTTGTGAGTTCGAGACGTCCGAACCCTTGCCCGATCGCGTTATTTATTTGTGTCGGTTGTTGTCCACTCTGACTCTTGCCGATATCAGCACCCACCGATAGAAGCGTTTTTTCAGGTAACGCAGAAAGATCGACATTGAGATGCCCTAACGAGTTATTCGTACCAGACGCACCGGTAACAGAAGCAGTCCCTCTGAGATTCCCTTCGATGCGCCTCCTTTTTGTATTCGGTTCCATCCTAGTCAATCAATAAGTTTTTATTAGTTCTCGTTTGTTTGATGGATGACAGAATATTTTGGGATTGTAGCAAAAATCAGTTTTTAATGAAATCTTTTTGCTATAGGTTCAGATGCCTCTTCGTCGTAACGACGACCGCCAAGCACCTAAGAAAAAGATGAAAGTTCGTTTTAGAGATATGGAAGAGTCAAAGGAAGAGTTACCCCTCGTCCCGGAACGAGAACGTATTGATACCCATGGGTTCGATGTCGGCAAAGAGCATGCGTCTGGATGGTCTGTCAAATCTGCCAATCCAAAGCCCGTTGGCGGAGCAGAACTCGACCCTGAAAAAAATCCTATGGAAGCTCTCGTGGTTCACGATGCAGGCGAAGTCAACCGTGTTCAATACGAGAGAATCAAAGAACTTAAGATGCCACTATCAGACAATGCAGCCCAGAGACTACCAGTCACTATCAGGTCCGGGAACGCCCCAGACTTCAAGGCGGAGTCAGGAACCGATATGCGACCCCTGACAAGTTCAACTATCACTACACCTATGCGTCATGTCCCAGTTGAATATGGGAATGAGGCACTGAAGATGGGACTCAAGAGGACGTACTCAGATATGTCATACGCCAAGGAAGCTCGCAATATTCGGTACAATGATAGACATGTAGCAACCACTATGCGACCCGATCTAGCATGTGACTATACACTGGCTCCCTCTGCTGGGGATATTCCTGTAGGTGGACACTCTAGTACTGGAGGTGGTTATGACGATAGACTGAAGTCATTTAGGCGAGTCAAGTATAATTCGTTGATCGTTCCGGGGCAAACATTTGCAGCGCGTGGTTTTGTTCCCTTGATAGGACCAACATCGTTTGATACAACAACAGAGATGCCCGGGTCTGTCGCATGTGCGTTCGTACCTCGTGATGATACATTCTCTGGTGATCAACTTGAAAAGATTGTCGTTGTTCACCCAGAAGCAACACAGAATGCACTTGATAAGGGCATATTCAGTCCACAGTATCGCAATATGGGCGAATACCCATCCGTGATAAGAAGTAAGCTCGTCCCTTTCCGTTAAATTTGGTTCTGACAAATAAACAATTGGTTTTAAATTATGTTCTGTTTTTATAACGTTCATTAACTTGATCTATGATAAATAGCATTGACAAACAAATTGGTTGTGATTATTAGGATAGAGAAGATGCAGCCCGATGTCGAGATGGAAGCTGGGGTGAGAAGTCTTCTAGAAGTGAATAACCTGGCATATCGGATGACTCCGGGTATGTCAGTGGCCACTAGTAGAGTAACAAGAGAATGGAACTCGATAAGGGCGACATATAACGAGGGGGATATCCTGAGTTTTCCCATATCATCTGGAGCCGCGTATGTCGATCCCGATAACAGCTACATCGTCTTTGATGTGGATATCATTCCCAACGCTAACCCAATCCCACCGGCCACGCCTAACAGTGGCCAAAACTACATGTTTTTTTGGGGTTCCGATACCAAGGGACGGCAGAATGCGTTAAACCTATTTCAGTCGATGAGACTCACGCATTCCAGTGGATACGAGATCGATCGTGTAACAAGAGGATTCGCTCCGTGGAGATATATACAAAATTCATACACCAAGGACAAACAATGGCATGATACATACGGCTCCTTGATGAGGGGGTATCAAACATCACAAGTAGGAAGCCTGTTTTACGGAAGAGATGGTAGCGGAGGCGCGTATCCGCGTGCTGTACCATCTATCGCTCCAGGAAATTTCGCCCCGACTGCGATCGATGACTTTGACATGTATCCCGTTTCTAACAACGTGAAGATACAATCCGCTGGCGGTCCGCCTATCACTATTGCTCGAAACTGGTGCTTGATGGATCAAAAACCATTTGCTTCGGACGGTCTCTCCGTACAAACAATCACGTTCAGAGCCATCATCCCTTTATCCGCGATCAGCGGTGTCTGGGATACCGATCAGCTTTCTCCTAGCTTCTTAATGGCTGGCGCGAGACTTGACTTGACTCTCCAGAACCATCAACAGGTATGGCAGGTCCGCTCAAGAGCCGATCCGAGCTCAGCGCCTAATGTGATAACGGCTAACAACTACAACTACACCCTGAGAAACGCAAAAATAGTCCTTGAGACAATCACGTTCACTGACGCGGTACTGCGCTCTATCAGCATGACCAGTGCGAATGTGGGTCTTGAGATACCTTTTATTGCTATGCATTCCGTGACAGCTCCTATCAATACCGATGACATGAGCGTACAAATAAACAGAGGTCTATCAAGAGCAAATCTCATCGTTGCCAGGGTGTATCCTAACACGGCTGACGATAATTCTGATCGATGCTGTACTATTGACAGTGTATCGTCGTATTTTATCAACCCTGCTGCCCAAGGCTGGCAGGTTAAACTAGGAGCGGAGTTTATGCCTGCTATTCCAATTAGAGACGGCCCAGCACTCTATCACGCAACACAAGTGGCATTTGGCAACTGGAAGGCTGATAGACGCAACACGGTGACTATGGAGGACTACCTAGGATCCGGTCCTTACAACCCTAACCACATAACACCGGCCTTTAGGTTCTGTCCCTACGCTCCTGCTGGTTGTTATGCTATGACACTCGAGAAGAGCTCTACTCTGGCACAAAGTGGATCGCCTATATCTGCTGCTAGAGATCTAAATGTAGTTTTCGGAGGGCCAGACTTCAATAATTACACAGACGTCTTATGGAACGGCCTATCTGTCGATGTATTCGTCCCTTATGTTACATTGGCTACTGTATTCTTGGATTCAGTACTTACTCGGTCTTGATTGGTTCTTTCAATGAAGCGTTGCTTGACGAATAAAACACGAATTAGGGCTTTATCTAAAGAAAAGACGAAAACTTATTGAGAGTGTCTGGTTCCATCCTATATCTAAGTACTCATCGAATTGGTTCTTAAGACTGAAATCCAGTACTCTCGGAATAACTCCTCTCTCGAAAGCCATTGCAGGTGGTCCCCACTGATTAAGCGTGTACTCATTAATCTCCCCATATCCAGCCATGATAGGAATCGTCGCAATCATATCATCTTGCGGGCCTTCCCCTGAAAATGACTTCTTCCCAGCGGAAAACATCGAGGAGAACAAATACACTACTTGTTCTCCCTGTAACGAAGGGTTCAGGTTGGCTGTGACGGTGTTAGATAATACGCCCATAGGGAGGTTCTGAAACCCTAGTTGGTACCCTAACTGCCTGTAGTTCACTGGTTTACCGGGGGCGGGTGCCCTTGTAGAAAGAATGAACGGGTGAATAGCGTTGGTTACTTGCATCAATTGGTCTGCCCCTACCGTGACAATGCTCACAACAAAGGACCCATCTCCAACTACGGCATTCAATTGTCCCTCAAGCATTGTAGCAATTTGATTTTGGTTGTAGAATCCCTTTGGTATAATTAAGGTGTAGAAGATATCACCAAACGGGTATCCAATACCAACGGGATAACCGACCCAGGCCGTCCCAAATGAAGCCAATTCGTCTGCTGGTATGTTAAGAGCCAGCGAGAAAAAGTTGTCATCCAGTAGGACAGGCCCAATGAGTGATTGAATAAAAACAGCCCCATTAGGATCGGTGCTAAACACCAATACGTCCGCAAAAACAAGATTCAACGCAGCGACAGTATCAATAGTGTTTGTCGTGTGCAGTCCACCATATACTAATGTATGCGTGATCCCATCTGGTGTGCTGTAATGAAAGAAATCCCCGTTGAAGATCTGCAGACTGTCCGCATTTGGAAGATCGAGCCTCATGTAGAATTCGTTGTTTCGGTTCGTATCCGATATATTGGGGAACACATTGGGGAAGGTTATGTTTTCAAGAGAGAATCCTGCCACTTCTCCGACTCTCGAAATATCGTCACCCAACGCAACAGTGAAGTTGCTCGCGCTAGGTTTGCCTTTCAAAGAGCCAGAGTTGCCGTTGTGACTTACGACACGAAAGAAGCGTAACTGCTGGAAGCTATCGAGATCCATGGTCAGACGCTGGAACCTAAAAAGGCCAAAGAAGCAAATGGGGTGTGTGTGTTATCATTTTGTGATAAGAGTAAAAAATATATGAGGCCAATGTTATAAGCTTTTTTTGTATTTTTATAATATAACTTGCCGGTTTGGCCTCACTTTATGTTTATTAGAAACGGCCAACATCTTGTTAATAAACAATGTTTGTTGTCATGTCCGTGGTAATATTCGCGCCTGGGTTCGTTAAAGTATAGAAGAATTGTAGCTGATTGAGTACCGTCGGGTCGAATGCACTGTCTGTCGTTATCAAAGTTGCTCTTTCCGGGCCACTTGCGGATCCATTGGCTGTGAGCTGCGCGTCCATACTGATCCTCACGGTACCGGGTGAATTGTCAACAATGTTGAATGAGAATTTGACCCTGAAGTAGATCGTGAATCCAAAGACCTGGCTTGCTAGTGGATTCAGGGCTTGTGCAAACCAGTTATCTCCTGATACCGGCCCTCCATTCACCGCGAACTGTATCGTATTTCCACTAGCAGCCAGACCGTCGTAGTTACCGACGATAGTAGTCTCCCAGGATCTCCCTGGAGTCAGTGTATTTGCTGGGAATCTAAATGCAAACACCGAACCAGGGGGAATGGCAATCTGAGGACCAGCACCTGCTGGTGTATATGTCACCTTAGATGACGAGATCCAGTTCAAGCAACCAACAGCGCCTGGATTAGTCCCTGAATCGACTTTCATGGGCGTATTCGTCGTGACGACAATAGGGCCTGTATTAATGTACATATTCCCTGTAGCGGTAGGAAACGTGTCGATGTTTATCCCACCAGAATCCCCCCCTGTCAAATGCAGATTCTGGGATGCGTTTACATGTATATTCGCTGCATTAAGGATCGCATCTGAGACATCGACATTAAGAGGGGCGGTGTAAGGAGGAATACAGTTGATATTCATTCCTGCGGGGTCGGTGAGATTGACGTTGACATGAGCACCTTGTAATAACACACCATTTCCAGCACCGTCTAATTTGAGCTCTCCTCCATTGGATTGTATGTCATCTGTCGAGATGTGATCAGTAACAGTTGCCGTATCGAATGTAGGGTTGTCTGGGAATGCAACAGAAAAGGTCCTTTTTCCCCATACGTTCATAGCGACCTACAATAACTGATTTGTTTTGATTTGTTTTGATTTGTTTTGATTTGTTTTGATTTGTTTTGATTTAGGATGACCCAATCGGACATCGAAAGTCCCATGTCAACTGTTGAACTGAAACTAAGGCTGGATCAAGAGCAACCCGACATGATGCGAGCAGTCGAGACATTTAATGATCTTCACTATTCATTGAGGGGATACTTCAATAGCTGTGATTCTTGTTCTCGTCTTGTATTGTATACTGGCGGGACATTCATGGATACTGGCCGAAGAAGGACTCCTGGTACAAGGAGATGGTGTTGCTTCTCTTGTGCTCATGCTTGTATTTGTGGGGAATGGTTACATCCTGCAAATGTTAATTCTCGTGTACACAAGAAGTGTCGACACAAAGTAGTAAACTCAGTAGTTCTGTGACTTTTTTATTTTTTCTTTTTTTTCTTTTTTTTCTTTTTTTTCTTTTTTCTTTTTTTATGCGATCCTTATCGCGATCGCGTCTTCAGGGAAAGTGAGAGGCATATCTCTCCTACTCCGAAGAAGCTCGAACACGATGCCAGAGAGGCATATCTCTCCTACTCCGGCCATCTCTGACCTCTTCCATGTACAAGGCTTCGGCTCTATTACGAAGAAGCTCGAACATGATGCCAAGTTGATAGTCGCTTCTTGAGAGTCCACATTGTATGCCAATCCTGAACCAGTGCATAACTGCTCGTTGGTGCATTCCGTACGAGGAAGCTAGATTGTCTCGAAGAGTCGTCCATCTGCCGGTATATAGGTAATTGAATGTTCTCGATGTCAGTCCCATCTGTATCTCATCTTCGTGTTGTAGCATATTGACGACGTGATTCCACAAGACGCATGGGAGGTCTTCCCATTTGGGATTGTTTGCATCGGCCTCGACAAACGTGCATGTGCATGGTTCTATCGTTGTACGCTTGACGAGTTGTAGCACGCTGCCCCTTGGTGGCAGTGCGGTCTTCTTTACTGGTGGCGTGGTCGGTTCTTTTTTGTCTATCGATGACGCTCTTCTTTTCTTTCTTGGCATCTAATCAGTTGTTTGGTGTGTTGTTTTTATGCACTGGGCGTGGTTATCACCACGCCCATACAGAATACAAACACACGCATATATAAGGAGTAAGTATAATATACTATCTGGCCAGGCCAGATTTGGTATCAATCATACACTATTTAAGGACTGTTTTAGTATCTTAGCACAAGGCCGGGTGAGCTCACCGCACGCGAGGTTGATGTCTGTATATTAGTAGTTTATACTGTTTAAATAAATAAGTTAGAGTGATAGTATTGTTGATATCCCTTGCCAGTGGGGGTTTTCCCGATCCTTTTTGTTATAAAAATATAAAAATATAAAGTGGAATGTAGTCCCCTGTAGCAGAGATTTCCGCTTGATAGCTCATCTCGCGTGCTACAGACGAAAGATTCCACCGGGGATTATCCCCTGATGTGTACCTTTTAGAGCTACTATTTGAGTTGTAGTACTTGATATATATTTGGCCGGGCCGATCTTGTTTGTATATGTAATACTTATATTGGATCTTGTCTAGTGTCATATATGGATCCGGACACAACGGCTTGTATGGTGGTGGTGTTTGTCTTGTGTGATGCGGTAGTCTCTCTCGTCTCTCTCAGGTTCCTACCACCTCTATTATACCCCCCTTAACCCACCACGATCTTCCTTTATTCATGGAAGTCGGGCATTCGTACGTGGGAATTATGGTGGCGTGCTGGTGCTGGTGTAGTATATGGTGGTCGTTGTCGGGGTATTGGTGTTGTTGCCTAAGGCTTTTAGGGTTGTTAGGGTTGTTAGGGCTAGGGTTTCTAGGGTTTCTAGGGTTATTAGGGCTTCTAGGGTTACTAGGGTTACTAGGGTTACTAGGGTTTCTAGGGCTAGTAGGTACCTGGGCGCTGAACGGAGAGGGGCATTCCGAAAATTCCCCTATATAGGGGAATTTTCGGA
>AF_2010_repII_A10DRAFT_1000002_pt1 | contig 23901 bp, 26 predicted proteins | sample AmaForrepliIIA10_FD_9534 | JGI IMG/M metagenome (IMG submission 9534) | reverse complement strand
GAAAGGCAGCTGAAGTGACCATGGGTAAGCTCAAGGAATTGTCGTATTCACCAAGCCCATTGGCAAAATAGACTAACACTAGAGATAAAAATTTAGCAGATATTCGCTTGAAAGTTAGCAATTAAGGAAACTTTATTGTTAGGAGACCAAAGATGATGTGGCTTCAGACTTCAGATTTTTGTGCCTAACCATCACCACAAAGAATGTAGAAGGTTCATTATTTTTATGGGACAGCTCCTCTAAAATGTATAATGATCTTGTGTCAGCTCTATATTATTAACAATCCGAACAAATTATTAATTGGTCCGCACACACCCGTCTCACAATACATGTCTAAGGCGGTTCGTCGTGAAGAGTCCTTCAGTTCGGGAAAATTAAGCCTCTTTGATGTAATAATTGTCGGTTCAGGACCTGCTGGTTACACCGCAGGAATTTATACATCGCGTGCGAAGCTAAAAACTCTTCTAATAACAGGTTCACTGCCAGGAGGCCAGCTTATGACCACTAGTGAAGTAGAAAACTATCCTGGATTTCCCAATGGAATATTTGGGCCTGAGCTAATGATGAACATGCGGCAGCAGGCTGAAAGATTTGGCACAGTGGCTGTGGACGACGAAGTCGTTAAGGTTGACTTTCGTAGACGACCGTTTGAGCTCTCGACAAATGCTGAAACCTATAAAGCTGAAGCTGTTCTCGTATGCACAGGGGCCTCACCTCGAAAGCTTGGCATAAAGGGAGAAGACTCATTCGCAGGAAGAGGAGTGTCGTACTGCGCGACGTGCGACGGGCCATTCTTCAAAGGTGAGGATATAGTTGTCGTAGGGGGGGGAGATACAGCCCTTGAAGAAGCTACCTTCCTAACAAAGTTTGGGAAATCCGTCAAGATAGTCCATCGACGTGATTCATTGAGGGCAAGCAAAATTCTGCAAGATAAGGCCTTTGAAAATCCCAAGATTGAGTTTCTTTGGCATCATGTAGTCGTTGATATACAGGGAAATAAGAAAGTAGCGTCAATAGTAGTTAGTGACGTGGAGAGTGGTAAGGTAAGGACAATAACAGCAGGTGGTCTATTCGTGGCAATCGGTCACGATCCCAACACGGGAATATTTAAAGGGCAGTTAGAGTTGGATGAAAAAGGATACATTGCTCTTAAGAGTAACTCTGCTACGAGTGTAGAGGGAGTCTTCGCGGCTGGGGATGTTCATGATTATAGGTACAGGCAGGCAATCACTGCTGGTGGATTTGGATGTATGGCAGCATTAGACGTGGAAAAGTGGTTGGTAGAACGTCAACATCATGTAAATATAAACACTAGTGCTAGTTTGTATCGAAGCGAGTAATTACCATCTCTTCGGCATTGTTGAGCGCATTGTTGTACTGCGCCTCTGTAAATACACTCTGCTGGCAGTATAGACTTTTGAATTTTGTTCCATCATCGGCGAATACACCCACTAAGTTCCCCTTATCTATTTTTTCAGCGACTTTTAACATTGATGCCAGGACCGACCCAGAGGAAGGACCCACTAACAACCTTTCTTTCGAGGCTAAATCCTTCACCGAATCGAATGATTCCTTATTCGTAGCAGTTATCCATTCATCGACTATAGATTCACGCCTAGTAAATAACTCAGGCATAGANGATTCCTCAAAGTTTCTCAAACCCTGAAGAAGATGGTTCTTTTGGGCTTGGATTGCAATTATTTTGATGTCTTGATTCATCTCCTTCAAGAATGTCCCAGTACCTGTTATGGTACCACCAGTCCCACATCCAGTGAAGAAATGTGTTAGCTCTCCATTGGTCTGTCTCCAAATTTCAGGACCTGTCCCCTCGTAATGCGCNAAAAAGTTTGCATCATTTTCATATTGGTTTGGCATATAATAGATATCCGGCTTGGGTTTAGCTATTGCTATTGCAAGTGCAATACTCTGATCAGTACCTGCACCNACTCTTGGACAGAGATCATCGGAAGTTTCGTGTATTGTGGCCCCCAATCTCTTTAAAATCTTCTTNGTTTCATCGCTAACCTTATCCGGTATGACAATTTCGACTTTATACCCTAGTGCTCGAGAGATGCCAGCCAGAGCAATGCCCGTATTGCCTGAAGTTGGTTCAATAATCACACTCTTATCCTTCTGCAAGATGCCTTTCCTTTCAGCTTCTTTAACCATCCAATACGCAGCCCTATCTTTCACCGATCCAAAGGGATTATACCATTCTAGCTTCGCGTAAATCTTTACGTTGGCATTAGAAAACGCATCCAACATGACAAGAGGAGTATTTCCTATCTGGTTCACTATATCTGAACTAGTAACTGCGGTCATTCTTCACTTGGCCTTTCTGATTAAGAATTCAAGGACCTGNTTATCCTTGCTTATGGAAAGGAGATCGTGCCCACTTCTCTTGACCCAAGATGAAATATCCTCTTCAGATTCTGGATCATCGGCTAACACCATTATTACATCACCTATTGCAAGTTTTTCCATTTCGATCTTTGTACGGAATACAGGTTCTGGACAGTATAAACCCTTAACGTCAATAGTTTTACTCGGAGATTTGGCACGATTCGTACTCATATGAATAGTGAATTCATCACAACATCTCTATATTAAGTATTAAGTAGTTAGCGCCCAGCGATGAAGTACGGAGATAATTCGCTTACCTGAATAGATCCCTTTCTCTAGTCCTCAAAAGTGTCGAGATGGAAGAATCTTCCTTTCCTTCATAATCGTAGCCTCGGACTATTACCGCAGGCACACGCTCAATTTTACCCATTTGTAATTCCGCAGCAGATGCGATTTCGTCCACGACAGCAATCTCAGTCACTCTTAATCTCTTGCCATAAATGTCGAATTTGCCCACATAGCTCTTAACCGGGGAGATTCCAGCCAGGCCAATAGCCATATTGACTTGTCCTTCCCTAAAGGGTCGGCCAAAGGTATCAGTTATTATTACAGCAATATCGACCCCTGCAAGGCATTTTAAAGAGTGTCTTAGGCTTCGGGCAGATGAATCCGAGTCTTCTGGAAGCAACGAAGCATAACAATCTCCATTTTCCACATTGCTTTGATCAATCCCTGCATTTGCACATACAATACCATTTTTTGTTTCTACAATTACTACCCCTTGTTCAGATCTGAGTATATGGTTTGACTCATTCAGTATCACCTCTATCAACCTTGGATCTTTATTGGTTTGTTCGGCAAGTTTTGTCGCCTTGGAAGATGGCTTGATGTTATTTAGACTAACTATTCTTCCCTCTGCCTTCGAAACTATTTTTTGAGCAACCACGAGGATATCTCCGTTTAATAATTTTCCAAACTTGCTAATCGATTCCAGGATTATTTGGTCGAGTCTATCACCGGCCTTAATATCACGTTCCAAGGGAATGGGAATTATCTCTATTTTCTCTCTCAAAGTACTAAACCAAGTTAATCATATTTGATATTATTCTTGATGTATGCTGGCCAAGACAGCTTTGCCGAATTTCTTCTCTAATAAATTTAACAGAAGCGAAAGATCACGTATTTCTATCACTCCATCAGCCACTTCTCTAACCTTATCCACAGGACAAAATCCCACGGTAAATCCTGCAACTGCTATTAGACTGAGATCATTTGCTCCGTCTATAACAGCCACGGTATCACTACGTACTATATCCCATTCATTCAAAGTGTCACGTACAGCACGAGCCTTATCTGAAGTGACATTTATCTTGACATCATGTAGTACGCCATTACTAAAAACCAGTTCATTTGAAAAAATTTTGTCTAATCCCAACTCACTTCTTAGACGATCAGTAATAATATTAAAACCCCCAGAGACTGCAATCATTTTCCAACCAGCCCTTTTTAGCGCAAAACAAAGCTCTTTTGCACCAGGCATTATCTGCAAATTAAAACCGATTTTTTCTGCCTCTTCTTTTTTGATCCCCCGAAGAGCTTCCACGCGTTTCCTAAGCCCCTCTTCCCATTTTATGTCTCCTCTAATACCTTGTTTAGTAATGTCCCAAATCTCTTTTTCTTTCTCTGGTCCCATGAGCTGAGCTAGCACTGGGAGAAACTCTGCGTTGAGAAGGACCCCTTCTACGTCAAAGATAATTAGCATAATAACATGTGCTCTGACTCTCACCAAGATCATTTGCAATATATTAACTTTATTGAAAATTATCTTTCATTCGCTCTGACATCTATTGTGTACCTCTCAACTAAGCACANAAAGATAGGTTTTTTTAAAGCGATTAGTTACTGAGAACTTGGCTCAAGTATAAAGTGAAATCTGAAGCTCATTCGTTGTGAGATCGTAAGCAGATAGTTTTTAGACCGATGGTATCCTTCCGATATTTTGTACTGGCACGTGTAATCAGTAGTTGACACCCATTACTAATTTTATCTTGATAATTGATCGGGAAAAAAATCTTATAGAGGATTAGTGATGGAGTTCAACAGATGAGTGAAAGCACAGGTACAAAATATTTAGTCCCTGTAAAACAAGTCGAAAAATCAATGAAATTATCGGACGAGGCAAAGGCCGAGCTACGTGGGATCGGAATGATGGACGACAAAGGAAAGTTAAAACTCAAAGGTGTGAGCCCAAAAATGCTTAAGCGCATGAAATTAGAGGCTGTAGACTGCCCCGTTTTGAAAACAGAAGTAGGATTCGTTCAGTGCTATGTGTGCAAGAATTTTAACAGCAGGGTCACCGGACAGGTGTATTGTAAGGGTGAACCTCTATGAGTCATAACTCCAAAACTTCATAAACCTAGATAAACCGCATTTTTTCGTTGAGGGTTCACGCCAGTGGTATTACAGTAAAGAAGGATGTGAATTTTAGTGAATGGTACACACAAGTAATCGTCAAAGCAGGATTGGCAGACTATTCTCCNGTTAAGGGCTCAATTGTAGTCAGACCATATGGATACGAGATTTGGAACACTATCAGGAACTTACTGGATGACGACCTTAAGGAAACAGGCCACCAGAATGGATTTATGCCTATGTTAATTCCAGAGTCTCTCCTGTCAAAAGAAAAAAGCCATTTTGAGGGATTTACTCCTGAGGTTTATTGGGTCACGAAAGCTGGAGGAACTGAGCTCTCTGAGCGACTGGCATTACGACCAACGTCCGAGACAATTGTCTATGCATCATTTTCTAAATGGATTGAAAGTTATAGGGACCTCCCACTAAAAATCAATTTCTGGAACTCTGCCCTGCGGGCAGAGATAAAGAATACTAAGCCTTTTATTCGTAATTCGGAATTCCTATGGCAGGAGGGTCACACGGCGCATTTGTCCGAAAAAGACGCTCAGATAGAAGTTATGTTAATTTTAGGAATCTATCAGAGGTTAATAGAGGAACTTCTAGCAGTTCCAACAATTGCAGGCTTGAAAAGTGATCGGGAAAAATTTGTTGGAGCAGTATATACTATGACCCTTGAGAGCCTTATGCCGGATGGCAAAGCACTGCAGGTAGCCACCTCACATCACCTGGGCCAGAACTTTTCCAAACCTTTCGAGATACGGTATCTCGATCAAAAAAACGAGCAGTGTTTTGTATGGCAAACCTCATGGGGTATTTCATGGAGGCTAATAGGCGCTATTGTAATGACGCACGGAGATGACAAGGGCCTAGTGCTCCCGCCCTGTATCGCTCCGATACAGGCAGTCATTGTCCCGATTTTTAGGGACGATGAAGCTCAGAATGTCAAATTAAGGGCACATGAGATAGGCGATGAATTGAGGAAGTCAGGGATTAAGGTGTTGATTGATGATAGAGAAGAGTATACTTCGGGATGGAAATTCAACGAATGGGAACTCAAGGGAATACCTCTACGAATAAACCTAGGACCAAGAGATATTATGGAAGCGCAGGTAGAACTCGTTAGGAGAGATACGACTCAAAAATTCAAGATAAGCCGATCGAGCGTGGTGAACTCAGTATCATCCATTTTGAAAGAGATTCAAGAGAATCTCTTCCGCAGGGCAAAAGAAAACATGACCCAAAACATGACTGTAGTCGATACTTATGACTCCTTTAAAATTAGCCTAGGAAAAGGAGGTTTCATATCTACGGCATGGTGTGGCAATCAGGATTGTGAAATTAGAGTTAAAGAGGAAACCGGTGCAGATTTGAGAGTTATTCCATTAGAGGGGCAGGAGGTAATTCCGAACCAGCTAAAAGTCTGCTTTTGCTGCAAACGGACGGCAGCTAAAATCGCAATTTTCGCGCACGCCTATTAAATTAAGTGCTAGTTTCTCCATTTATCAAGTTATTCCAAAGTGATTTACAAGGATAAGACAGTCTGTAACTCAGGGCATTTTTGGCTTTTATCTGACATGAGCAGTGCTAGGACACGCCCGCCCAAACTATCGTAAATAGTAGCTAGTAGCTACTGCTTCCGTTACGCTTGTACAATCTTCAGATTAGGGGATAAATGTATGTCTTCATTTGTTAACTGTAGTAACGTATTGGCGACTTCTACTTTGTGGCTAGATCTATAGTTCCAACAAAATATTGGGGAAACGGCAGGTGTTTCCAGAGCCTTAAGTTTTATCCTAACTTAACTTGATATGGGTTCTGATAAATTAAGAAATGGATGTTCAAAAGGGGCTGTTCAAAAATCGAGACATTAGGTAACCACCCAACTTCTAGGTTTATTATAATATCGATGTTAAACCTAAATCTAGCAGTATTGACATCATTAAAATGAAACAAAATTAAGGTCTCTTTCTAGCGTGCAACATTTAATTGGGGTAGATTGTGCGTGAACGGTAATCCAATAAATCTGGTATGGGTGAGAACAAGATAGTCAATCAAAGTTTTAGAGAGGTTTCTATTAGTGCAAATGAATATTCTTCTTCACTTGATTGGTTGAAATATTAAGCTTCTGAGCCAGATACATTAAGACTTGCCAATAACAATTGAAAACGCTTAGATAATAGTACTATTTAACGAGGAGCAATTATTGGATCACAAGTAAGGATTCCATTTGAGGTGGGGAATCTTTTGCCCAATGAAAAGACTAATAGGTGTCAATGGCCCCCCGAACCTGTGTTTCTGAACTTGATGGGACAAGTCTTTCCAACACCTTTATAACTTTATTTATCAGTTCATGTATTATGCAATCCCGATTCTTGCTCTACAGTTTATACCTAGCAGCAAAAGTCTGGCTATATAGGACAATAAAGGGAAAAAAGAACACAGAGGAGATCTCGATCTGAGCAGGCCTCTTGGAAGAAAAGAACGTAAGAGATGATTTTCGCCTCAGTAAAAATAGGTATGCTTAGAACAATTGAGGATTCCCTGAAAAAGCCATGAGGCCGGGCATTTCAGGTTTACTAAAAGAAATATGTTTTCGTGTTTTTGACACGACTAAAGGGTTAGTCGGAACTGAATCCGGAAATGAAAAATTCAGCGTTGGGGCAGGAGGCGATGTGAGTCGAAAAATAGATTTAGAAGCTGAGGCTGCAGTTTTCGAAGTTCTGAAGAAGCATAATTTTAGGCCTACTGTAATTGCTGAAGAAGCAGGCATTATAGAGGGGGCAGATGGCTATTTGGTGATTGATGCAGTCGATGGAACCACCAATGCCACCAGAGCAATTCCATTCACTTGCTGTTCTTTAGCTTATGCCACAGATAAAAAATTGAGCTCGGTTCAGGCTGCAGCCATAATGGATCTATCAAATCGCGATATATATCATGCTGTATCCAATATGGGTTCCTACAAGAACGAAATAGCAATTCAAGTTAACAATGCCACAGCTGGTATCAACTATCATGACGCAGGGGAATTGATCATAGGCCTGAACTTGTCTAACGCTGATCCTCGAATCATCACTAGGCTGATGAGAGTTGTTTCGACTTCCAAACATATTAGACAGTTTGGAGCGAATGCCTTGGAATTGTGCTATTTGGCGAGTGGGCTCTTGGATGCTTACATAGACATTAGAGGTAAAATTCGCGTAACTGACGTTGCAGCAGCATATCTTGTTGTAAAGGAGGCTGGAGGAAAGCTGTTTGCTCCCAACGGTTCAGAATTGGACTCTTCACTGACAGGAAACGAAAGGGTTTCATTTTTGGCAGTCAGCAGTGATTCGCTCTTTTCTGATTTAGCTTCAATTATCACGAATCCATAGTACAAATTCCAAAATCTTGCATTGAACGCCCGGGCCGGGATTCGAACCCGGGTCGAAGGAGTGACAGTCCCACATACTAGACCGGATTATACGACTACTGACAAATAGTATGTCTCTATACTACCCGGGCGCACAATCCAAACCTCAGAACAGGCAATTAAAATGTTTTCCTTGACCAAGTATTAATTTCAGCGTTAGTGAATAAAATAAATTAAACCTAGCCTGAGGCTATGTTTAATGGGGCCCGTAGCTCAGCCAGGTAGAGTACCGGACTTTTAAACGTTCGAAGAAATCCGGCTGTCTCGGGTTCGACTCCCGACGGGCCCGCTTAACTAACGTTCTAAACTCCAAATTCAACTTTGTTTTGCCAATGCATTAGGCCTATGTATGTCCCCCCAAAATCAAATGAATTCTTGATTTTTACTTTGAATACTCTCCTCTACAACGACTCAATCTAACTACTTGGACTTAAATTGTCATGTAGAAAATAGATCTTTGGGTCACTTGATTCAAGCTCCAGCAAGACGTTCAATTATTAAAAATGCAACTCTTCAACATATCTCCTTTAATATCTGAGGGTCTCCATCTCGGTCTAGCAATAATAGACTCCCGATGAATACAAGCGATAGTGTATTTGTCAGGCAAATCGTGCAGTCATGATGATTGCTTTGGAATCTTGGATTTCTGTTTGTGTTCGTCAATGAGTAGCTTGACTATCGATTCAAGAGTCCTATCTTTACCATCAGTTATGGTATACTCTGCACCTATTTTTAGGAGTGCTTTTTTAGTATTGTCAGTTATCTTCATCGTTGAGGTCAATAGAGTATCAAATTTATACTTCTACAAATTAAAGATTTCGATTAGTCAGGTACACTTTTTATGAGCTTTATACCATAGAACTGTTGGGCATATGCAATAAGAAAGGGCCGTTTGGCCATGTATCGATGAAGAAATTGAACCTTCGAAAATGCCTTTTATCTAATGCCAGGATCGCATAATCACTAGAAAACTCCTAGCGTCGATTTCTGGAGTCAATTAGAAATATAACGCAGCTCACGGCATCGAGTCGCCAAGGATTAAATGACCAGTTAAACACTTGATTTGAATTGGCTGCAAAGAATATCCTTTTATTCCATTGATGTACTACCATCGATTTGCTTGGAATATTTTAACCTATTTACTTTTATCACGATAATATGGCTAATGATACTTGCCGTTGCAGCATTTTTAATCTCGTTTGTACCATCATTACAGATTTTCTTTAAAGGGGATGGACGATTCGATAGGATCTTGATGTCCGTAGTACAAGCGGTAGTTGCTGTCGCATCCATATGCCTGTTCATTTTTGGGCTTAGTAAATTGAAGAGCGCTTATGGAGCAATGAAGTTTAATTCTTAAATTGATCTTCGAATTAGTTGTTAATGCTTCCTAGACCTTTCTCCTTTTACAAAATTGATTGTTAGTCACTTTTCTATGAATATGAGATCTCATCCAATTCCATACCAAACGATTGGATTCTTATAAACCGAATGTATGTTGATCATACCTTGAAGGGACGACCGTTAATCCATTCTAATTACGGGACAATAGATGTCAGTCCAAAGCCTGACACCTTACGTTTGGCTACTTCTGAAGCGATCGTAACAATCAGCCCTCGTAGCATGCGGCTGGTAAAAGAGGGGATAGGGCCCAAAGGCAACATTATTGATGCTGCGATCTTAGCTGGTTCGATGGCCGCAAAAAGAGCTTCAGATCTAATCCCATTCTGTCATCCTATCCCGATTGACGATGTAAAAGTAGGTATAACGATAATGAAAGAATCTCTCAAAGTTACTAGCCAAGTGAAGAGTATTTGGAAAACAGGCGTCGAAATGGAATCACTTACTTCAGTTGCAGTCGCTGCCTTGACTATTTATGATATGCTCAAGCCTGTGGACAATTCGATTGCAATTGGGTCTATTAGACTCGTAAGGAAGGAAGGCGGTTTCAAGCGGGTTACTAAAAACTTCAGGAAACGTAGCGTAGCGGTCCTAGTGATGAGCGATTCTCGAGAAAAGAGCCAAGACAAATCTGGCAGGCTTATCATCCATAGGTTAGAAAGGGTTGGATTTGATGTGGCTTCTTATGAAGTAATTCCCGATAATAAAGACCTCATAATCGACCAATTACGAATATTGTGCGACGAGATGAGAGTTGACCTAGTTTTGACCTGCGGTGGTACTGGAATTGGGTCAAGAGATGTCACTCCCGATGCAACTCTGACAATAATAGAGAAAAAACTGGATGGAATCGCCGATGCGCTCAGAGCACATGGTCAACGCAGGACTCCCTTTTCGATGCTCTCAAGGGGCGTAGCAGGCCTTCGAAATAGAACAATTGTGATAAACCTACCTGGTAACCCAAGAGCAATATCTGAGTCCTTAGATCCTTTGCTAGGCGGAATCTATCACGCATTCGAAATGCTTGAGAATCATAAACATTAGTAGCCCAAATAGAACTTAAGTCAATAAGAATATCGTAAAGGATTGAATATTTGAGCTACTTTCTGACCCATATTCCAATGCCTCCATCCAACTTTTCTTTTTTCCAAATTGGTACTTCCTTCTTAATCCTCTCGATCACATAACGACACGCTCGAAAGGCTTCTGCTCTGTGGGGTGCAGAAACTGCAACGACTACGCTTATTTCCCCTACGGAAAGGTCTCCGATCCTATGAATCATTTTTACCCTTAAAATCTTGTACTTATTGAGAACAGACTTCTCAATTCTTAGCATTCTATCCTCTGCCATCTCCAAATATGATTCGTATCTAATGCCCACTATTTTTCCCATCTGGCCGTCTTCCCTAACACTACCTATGAACACGGCCGTTCCGCCAGCTTTCTTGTCCATAACCCAAGCTACAATCTTATAGGGATAGATAGTAGCATTCGTGATTCTTTTTTTTGGGTGTTTATTCCGAATTGACATAAAATCCGTATTATCCACCAGTTACAGGAGGAAAAATAGCGATTTCGTCCTCATCTTGCAAATGTAATCTCCCTGCAGCCATTCTCCTATTAACTGCAACCTGGAAGTTTAAGTCTATCAATCCTGGATGAATTACCCCAATTTCGGTCANGAGTTCAGCCAAAGTTGACTTATTTGCTAAATAGATTATCTCACTTGACACTCCTGTAACTTCTCTCAGCGAAGCAAAATATAGTAAATTGAGCCTCAATGTCAATGTACCTTTGGATTTACTTCGAACTCTCACTTGTCAGAGTTCTTCACTCAGATACTAAATACTTTCGAAGAATAGGCAACGAAGATAATCCTCGTGCTAACATAAAAGATTCCCATTTAATTGAGACAAGCGTCCGTAATTTTAAATGGTAAATATTGGTTAGCCTAAAGTTGAAATGCCAAAAGCGAATCTGTAATGCAGCAGTTAACTCTTAATGAATTGGTGTCAGAGAGGGTCGCCTTTCACCAATGATGGTCGGCAGAGATTCATATATAACTTACTATAAAATCCATCGTGATCGGGAAGAAAATTCATTTTTATAAAAGATTGAAATCAACTCAAGACGTTGCGATTTCCATGGCCGAATCTGATCTGAAGACATTAGATGGAACAGTAGTTTTAGCTGAGAGGCAAGATAATGGAAGAGGAAGGCAAAATACGAGATGGATTTCTCCATCAGGTGGGCTTTGGTTGTCAATCATCCTAACGCCAAAGCTTCATGCAACTAGGAGTGTACTCCTCAATTTCATAGCCATCTTGGCGATATGCGAGGCAATAGAATCTAAAACTAATTTAAAGTGCAGAGTGAAATGGCCCAATGATATTTTAATCAATAGTAAGAAGGTATGCGGCATTATCGTAGATTTAGCAACAAAAGAAAGTTTTATTTATTATTCAGTAGTGGGGATAGGAATCAACGTAAACGTAGATATTCAAACTATTATACGCGGAATGGGAGCTAATTCAGAAGCTGGGGCTTCTATCACCTCTATCAAGAGGGAGCAATCTGGTAGGTTTGTAAACAGATATTCCCTTCTGAAAATACTTCTTGAACGATTTAATTGCCATTTTAGTAATATAACACGTGAAAATGAAATAGTCGGTATATTAAGTAGAATCTGCGACAGGTTAGAAGGCATGGGTAATACAATCACTCTCTATCAAACTAATTGTAGGACGACAGGTGAGCTTATAGGGATTTGCTCCGAAGGGTCGCTTTTATTGAAGAAGGCTGATGGTTCTATTTCTAAAATCTCAAGCGAAGATATCTCAGTGCAATACTGAGCCAATTTTTAGGAAACGAGATTCGAGATCTAGGATCTTGAAGAACGAGTACTTCCACCCATCGAACACAAAATCGTAATGTCGTTAAGATTTGTTCCAGTCTTGTGAGTAATTGCTACTGCCTTCAATCTCTTTAATGCATTGTAACTATTGTGTGTCATTAGATAGCTCTCTAATTGAATTTTACTTCTTTTTATGTAGCCTATTGTTCGTGACGTTAGGACGGCACCGCCGGCCCGCGAGTTACCATCTATCCCGTCGGTGGTCATACATATTAATGCGGCATCAAAATCTGGTGGAATCTTCCACTTCAATGCAGCAGATAATATCGCTTCCTGATTGCGGCCTCCAATTCCAATTCCTTCGGAATCAATAAGTCTGACCGTAGTCTCCCCTCCCAAAACGATAGCTATTGGTCTTTTCGATGTGATAGTTTCTTTGCCCAATTTTGCTAGGTATGCTCCGAAATCTCTGGCTTCGCCAGAGAATGACGATCCCATATTTCTTACTACGCCTATGTGTGCCTTTAGATATCTTACTGCACTGTTACATACGGTTGCATTATTTCCTATCAATATATTGTGAACATTCTCGAAGATTGGATCTCCTCGCTTTGGTGTCTCTTGAATTTCACCTTTCATACCTTTCATTATTGCTTCAGTAATTGGACACCCTAGTTCTCGCCATAAACCGTATTTTTTCAGGATCTTTGCTGCGTCTCTAAAGGTCGAATCGTCTGGTACTGTCGGGCCTGAGGCTATGCTCCCCATTGGATCACCTATAACATCTGACATGATTAGGGTGACAACGGTACAACCTATTGGCACATACCGCACAAGTCGGCCACCCTTAACCAGTGACAGGTGCTTACGTACCATGTTAACTTCATTGATGCTTGCACCCACTTTCAATAGTGCTTTTGTCATATCTCTTTTATCTTCTAAGGTAATAGCATTGATAGGTAGTGGCAAGAGAGATGACCCCCCTCCTGAAATCATACAGAACACCAAATCATTTCTCGTAGTCTTTCTAAGTACATCTACGATCTTCTTAGATCCTTTTATGCCAGCTTTATCCGGCAATGGATGACCCGCCTCTGTTATTTCTACCGAGTGGATATGGTTGCGATTTCCAAGGCCCCGAGGGATAGTTATTGCTCCGCCAGAAAGTTTATTCTTGAGTATAGAGGAGATTTTAGAAGACATCGCACCAGTAGCTTTTCCAGCTCCAACTATGTAGATAGAATCAAAATTGTCGAGTCTCATTACTGTAGTCTTTCCCTGCAGGTCAGTTAGTGTTAATACTGAATCCTTCACCTTAAATGCCCTTTCGATAAGGTTCCTAGGACTGGAATCTTGAAGAGCGAATTCATAGGCTGACAACGATATTTTTAGGGCACGGCTTGGGCCTTGGGATAATTCGAGAGGCTGTCTATTTGAAATAGAACTCAATGAGGTATATTCAATTGTCTTCTCGAATTAATGTTATCGAATTCATTTTGAGTTTTAGAACGTCGAATGCTTTTTGTTGATCCTGATCCACATCTCTGGGAACTCCTGCGAGGCTAACGAGTTTTATTACTTTTAGTTGAGTTTTTTGCAATATTCTTAGATCGCCGACAGGTATTGACAAATTCCTCGACGTTTTATTATTTATAAAAAAAGGCCTAGCATCAATTTTTCTCGTCCTTAGGAAGCAACATTTCACAAAAAGCATAATAAGTTCAAAAATTTTAACCAGATATTATTAAGATAACTTAATCAAACTTGGGGGCGAGATAAATCAAATCAGGCTGAGGTTGATTGGTGGTAGATCTTGCACTTAAAGGAATGGCTGGGAAGCGAGGATTAATGTTCGTCACATATTATGGAAGGTCGAGAGCCTTTATTTCAAATTACTCTACCTGGCGCCAGTACCACAGTTATGGGAAAATTGTCGAAATTGCATCTTCTCTTTTAAGCCATGAATCCTTACACTTGACAATAAACAAGTTCTCATTATCTGCTTCTGCTAAGCTAGATAACCTGTTTGGCCGGTCTAATATGTGGGAAAATTATCCTCACGGCCTAGGTGACTTAGATAGGTTTAAACACGCGTGTTCTGCTAAGTGCAAAAATGGGCTGAAAATAGATAGACCCAAAGCAAAAAAGGGCAGACGTAGCAAGGGCTTTCCTCAAAGCAATATATAAATTGTCCACTTTTGCAAAAAGCTTGTTGGATGTTCAGAATTTATACTCCACAGGATGCAAATAACACCCTCCCCGAAGTGAGTAAGAAGTTTAACGATATTCTTTGTCAAAAAAACCATGTCTTGGAGTTGCATGAAGAGCTACAAAGGACTTTAGAATTGAATTCCGATTTAGAAGAATTCATTAAAAAAAAGCAAGAACTAAATGTTGCAGTAACGGCACTATATAGGGCAATTGAAGGATTAGAGTCTATGGGAATAGTTATAAAAAGTGTAGAAGAAGGTCTGGTTGACTTTCCATGCAAGCGGTTTGATAAAGAGGTTTGGCTATGTTGGAAGCTAGGTGAGTCTGAAATCAAATTTTGGCATACAAAAGAAGAAGGTTTCTTGGGAAGAAAGCCATTGCCTCCAAGAGGATTTATCGGAGGAACGGATGACTTGTCAGATTTGATATAGTCTGGGTGACTAGATTGCTAAACTATCAAACTATGAAACTCGCATCACAACTAGAGTAAAAGTATAGCTGCATCCCAGATAATTCTAAATGGATGTTAGAAATGAAAGTTAAAATAGAAAAAGTCGAATCGACCGATGACCAATTCGTTATCTTTCAAAAGCTGTTCCATAATTATGACAGCACCTTCATACTTGAGTCTCTATCTGGCCCAAAAGTACTGTCCGAAGTATCTATAATCGGATTTGATCCAGACCTAACTATTTCTTGTGATTCCAATCATATAAGAATTCGTAAACGTTCTGGCGTTGAGAAGGTAAGGGAGGTCGTAGATCCCTTGAGTCAGCTTCGAGAATTTGTGCCTTCGGTTTCAGATCACAGATTCAGATTTTTGGGCGGTGCAGTGGGATATATCAGCTATGACGCAATACGATTCTGGGAAAGATTACGCAAACGGAAAAATTTGAAATCTGACTTCCCTCTACTAGAATTTGGGGTATACACAGATGGAATACTTTACGATCATTTGAAGAGGCAGCCTTACTATTTTTCATTGGATTCAAAATCAAGACTAGATGAAGTAAGAAAGATCTTAATGAATGCGAGTGTTCGTCCAAGCCAAGGGACGTTTTCGACCACGATTCCTAAGCAAAATTTATCTCGCGAAGAGTTCGTGGAAATGGTTGAAAAGGCAAAGAGATATCTGTATGATGGCGATATTTTTCAAGTTGTCCTTTCAAAACGAACTACATTCAAAACTTCAGGCAATCTCATGGAAGTTTATGCGAACTTAAGAAGGATTAATCCGTCACCGTATATGTACTTCTTCAANATCAGAAATAGAGCAATAATCGGATCTAGCCCAGAGATGTTACTACGTGTGACAGGTAATGTCGTTGAAACTTTTCCGATCGCAGGTACGCGCCCGATTACGAAAGATAGAAATCAAAACGAGCGCTTAAAGCAGGATCTACTATCTGATGAAAAAGAGATAGCTGAACATACCATGCTTGTAGACTTAGCACGCAATGATATTGGAAAAGTGAGCGAATTCGGAACAGTTAAAGTCAAAGAACTAATGAAAATTAATAGCTTTAGTCATGTGCAGCATCTTATATCTCATGTGACCGGTATTCTCCGTCCAGATAACGACTCATTCGATGCTTTTAAGGCTGTTTTTCCCGCAGGGACCGTTTCAGGAGCCCCAAAACCACGTGCAATGCAAATAATTGAAGAGTTGGAAACACAAGATAGAGGACCATATGCTGGGGCCCTCGGTTACTTCTCAGCAAATGGCTCTTGTGATTTTGCAATTGCTATTAGAACAATATTCGTAAATGGGAATACCGCGTTTGTACAATCAGGTGCCGGCATCGTAATAGATTCTGTGCCACTAAATGAGTGGCGCGAAACTGAGCAAAAGGCTGATGCCCTTCTACTTGCACTCGAAATATCAAAATCGAATGTTAAAATGGCAATAGACAACGTAAAGTAAAATGACTCGCAGTGCGCATCTCAATTGTCGGTTGGTGGTTTTGCGTAACGATTTGATTTGTTTGTGTGATATTCTACGGGAATCGACGGGTCTTTTTGTCTTCCGGTAAGTATGCCTACTACTACCTCTTCAGGCTTAACAATGCCTTCTAGCCTGAGACTTCGTATTCCTGCAGGAACCGCACCTGAAGCCATCTCACAGTCGAACCCGTTTAGTCCTACGACCGACATCCCATCTGCCATATCTTGATCAGAAACGGTTGTGACTAGGCCTTTTGTGAAATCAATAGCCCTTAAGGCCTTTATCAAATTCGCTGGCTTTCCAATCTGAATGGCAGTCGCACGGGTTTTAGGCTTTAATCCCTTGCTTTCTTTATACTGATAATATCGATCTACCAATTCCAAATCTGGCCTACCATTATTCCAGCGAAGAGACTTATTTTCGAATTTGCCGTTTACTAGGTCATACAAAGAGCTAGCACCTTCAGCGTTTATCACTGCTATCCTTGGAATTTTGCTTATCCATCCCCATTCAACTAACTCAATTAAACATTTTCCGCAGCTAGAAATGTTTCCCAAAGCACCTCCAGGATATACAATCCAGTCAGGAGGATTCCACCCCAGGTGTTCCAAAGCCCTATACACTATAGTCTTTTGTCCCTCTAGTCGAAACGGATTTAGTGAGTTTACAGTGTACCCATGCGTTAACTTCGAATCCGTGAGGGATGCGGACAGGGCATCGTCGAAGTTGCCCTCCACTTGAATAACTTGTGCCCCAAATTGGAACGCTTGACCAAGTTTACCCGGCGCAACTTCACCCTTAGGAATATAGACATCACATTCCATATTTTCATTGGCTGCGTACATGGCTGCTGATGCAGAAGTATTTCCAGTAGACGCACAGACTAGTTTTTTTACTCCTAGCATTTTTGCATGAGTAACCGCAGTGGACATTCCATTATCTTTAAAGGAGCCACTTGGGTTATATCCTTCAGGCTGCAAAAACAAATTACTACTTGACATCATTGCATACTCGGCTACTTTAGTCATATTGTAGGGCTTTGATAACTTGCCTTCGGCTCCATCGAGAGAAACTAACGTTCTTGAGCAGTCAACAATATTGTTTGTATCTATTCCTAAGAAATTAAGGAGATCTCTGAAACGCCAGACCCCACTTTCATCATAGATGTTGCCCCCGTGATTGCGCCGAGCAAAAAACACCTCAGACAAGTTTTTGGACGGTCTTTCAGAATATTTGACATCTAGAAGAAAACCACATGCACACTGGTAAATGTCATTATGAATATCAAATGATAAGCCACAAGAAGGGTTGATGCACTTTTTGGTTGAAGCATTTTTCATAAAGAGAAATTCACGCTTATAGCTCGGTTTTAAGATTCATAATCTGTAAAAAACACAGTGACTAAGCCATGAATTCCGCAAAAACTCGTACATATTTTCATCAATGAGGCGATTTGTCGCATATTTTTAACATTTGCTGTATCACACCGTCCATATCGTCCTCTCTGACCTCAGGAGAGACACCGTGTTTAAGAAGGTTATTTACAGTTGTTGAAATTTCAGAACTGACCTCATCGAAGCTATCTACATCTGTATACGATTGTTGATAAAGTCGTCTGAGTCTTAAAGCATACATTTGAGTTTGATCGTTTAGTGTTATTTGATAAAACTTGCTATTCACCTTAATTTTTTCCTTAATCATATAGTCTCTCTCCTCTGCATCGTCTTTAAAAAACTTGCTCCCTTAGTGGCGCCTTATAATGCTANAGCTTTTTTGATTTTAACAAATGTTAGCTGGCTATTACTTTGTTTCCGCTCCTCAAGCCCTGTTATGGAGGTCCAATGCTCGAGCTCCTTTGCATATGAATTATCAAATATCGTAAGTTCTATACTTCATCTCTTTTCTTGCTTTGGTCGGAGTAATGATTCTAATTAGTTAATTGTCTGTAAACTTTTTGGTCTCTATAATTTGTCCTATGCTCTTTTATTGAAACCATGAGAACCATCTAAACTAGGTCTTAGTACTTTGAAGAATCGTTCTGAAATTGAAATAATGGCTTCTATACTACGTTCTGCGACAAAGGATTGGGAATACAAGACAACCATTATGACTAACGCCATGGTATCACATTCACAGCTGATACGCTACCTGGCTATTGCGGTTGAAAGGGGTTTGGTTACTTATTCGGAAGCGTCGGGTCTTTATAGAATCACTGATGATGGTTTGATGTATTTAGACAAATATGAACAGCTGCTCAAGCTCTTACCAAAGATACCGGAGATGCCCGAAATAAACAATTCTGAGGAAATACAGCAAGAGGTTTAGAAACTATTCATGACGGATGATGTCTGGAACTGATTATTGATCGTTCAGCCGATTATATGGTCAATTTCCTAGACAGAAACAAATATCTACATTATAGGTATTCAAATTGTGCTGACTAGTGACTATTGCACAAGACTTAAGTTGGAGCTCGAGGAATCGGTCAAAAGACAGTATAGCAATACCCTTTTACTCTCTGGCGGTCTAGATAGTACTATTCTTGCGTGGATAGCAAGACCACGTCATACCTTGACAGTCGTATGGGACAAAAATTCTCCAGACTTGAGATTTGCCAGAGAGGTTGCCCGTAGACAAAACACAATACATACGGAGGTGATTCTTAATAGTGAGGAATATCTTTCAAAGATTTTCAGAATAGTAATTCAGAGTTTAAAGACATTTAGTCCAATGGACGTTCGAAATTCTGTGGTGTCGTGTGCAGGATTAGTAACTGCCAAGCAATTGGGGTATAAGGCCGTCATGACTGGTGATGGCTGCGATGAGTTGTTTGTTGGATACAAATACCTCACAAAGTACTTTGAAGACTTCGAAAAATTGGACATCGAAATGAAACGGCTTTGGAGCATAATGGAGTTCTCATCCAAAAGCCTGTCAAACCATCTTGGAATACAACTGAGAGCTCCATTTTTAGACCATCAATTTCTTAACTATGCAAAATCCATACCGTTATCTCAAAAAGTGGGAAAATATTTAGGGAAATTTTTGGGAAAATATATCCTGCGAATTTGTTTTCTAGAGGAAATCGGTTACGACTTTGCTTGGAGGAGCAAATTGGCACAGGAAGAAGGGGCAGGCACAGTAAAGTTGATGAGTCATTTTAATGATAAATATGATAACCGTGATTTCCAAGCAAAAACACAATTAGCCCTAAATGAGGGTGTAGAGATATCAAACAAAGAGCAACTTCAATATTACGAAATTTTCAGAACGTATTTTTGTCCACCGGCCAATGAAAGATGTATATCTTCTCGATGTCCAAAATGCAAAGGCTGTATACCTTCTCATTCTTCATATTGTAGGGTTTGTGGATCGTTCCCAATAACTCCTATGAAACTCCCCTCCCGTTAGAGCACTCATCTGTTCTTCGTAACCGTTGGGTGAAGTCGCTATGGCGACGTATGGGTATGGCACATGTGGTTTTATACACCAATTCTATGACACTTGTGGGTGCTAGTTTACTATTGTCATTTGGAAATAAATGGATAAAACCTCACACGGAAAACGTAGGAAATAAACTTCTCGAGGGGCTGAAGCCGCAAGCTCCCCTTAAACCTAGAATAGAAGAAGCGCAGAATAGACTACATCTTCAGATCTCAAAACTTGATGGTATATCAATGAAGATGCAGGAAAAAGACCAACTCATTTTTAAGCGAATTGTTCAGTCAGTGCAAAACCATGATTCACATTATGCAAAGGTGTTGTCCAGCGAATTGTCCCAAGTAAGGAAGATGAACAAGATGGTAATATCAGCGAAATTGGCTCTCGAACAAATTCAGCTGAGGCTCAACACTATTACTGAATTAGGTGACGTTGTCGTAACTCTCAGTCCGGCAATGTCTGTAATAAAAGGAATTCAAGGGAAACTATCATCTATGATGCCAGAAGCAGACCAATCATTAGGCCAAATTTCAGATCTATTGGGCAATATAATGACAGAATCAGGACACATTCCTACCACCGACTTGGCTCCTAGTAACCCAGGACTGAACGAAGATGCAATAAAAATTATAGAAGAAGCTAGCGCAATAGTGGAAGAAAGCGTGAAAGATAAGTTCCCAGATTTACCTTCAGCAACTATGCAATCAAGGAAAACAGAGGCCTCATTGTTTTAGAAGGGATAGGGCGTAGTCAATCATTTGTCACCACAAGCAATTCCTGCCATCTCCTTTTTTATTCTTGATATTGTGGGATAGCTGTAACCTAAGGTACGATATGAACGTATCATGGCTTTCCAATTGTTCAGCCTCCATCTAGCTTGTTTACGATTGAGCAAAAGAGTTTCCTTTTTTACTATACTTTTGCGTCCCGGCATTAAGTAGCCACCCGAGATGGCTCTGTCGCGTTTATATGCAAAGCGCAAGCCGAATAAGACCATTTGTACCGAGAGTGATTCAAGATACATTTGAACTTCTGCTTGCTGTGCTCGATTGAGTCTTAATTCAAAGGAATATAACTTGGAATCCATTAGGCGATTGGATAATAACCATGCTAGTATATATTTCTAAATCCGAGTTTAGCAATATTCTCGTTGTCCAATGTTGTTTTCCGAATTAGTTTAGACAGCGCGCTAAATTANGTCATTTCTTTTCCCAACACATTCGAGGCATTTTAACGCCATCTGTATATCTGCATCAGTATGAGCCGAAGACATACTCATTCTGACCCTAGCCCCACCCTTACTAACAGTAGGATATCTTATCGCCTGAACAAAGATACCGCTGTTGGTTAGCTCGTTAGCGATTTTAATCGCCTTCTTCTCATCCCCAATCATTATCGGAATAATCTGACTGGCGCTTCTTCCAATAGAAAACCCGAGTGAAGTCAGCTTGTTGGCAACCAAGCTAATATTTCTGAAAAGTTTCGTCTGCAAATGCCCTTTTGATGCAAGTGAAATCGCAATCAAGGATGCAGCACACAAATGTTCTGGAAGAGCAGAAGTGTAAATCAATTGTCTTGACTTATTGATTAATAAATCCCTAACTAAATTGGAGCAAGATACGTATCCCCCAAAACATCCTAAACCCTTGCTTAGACTGCTGACGCTTACGTCTACCATATCATTAACACGGAAATGTTCAGGGACGCCGGCATACGACCCTGGTGAGCCGAAGACAAAATCTCCATGTGCATCGTCAACTACAACGATGGCGTCATATTCCTTTGACAGAGAACATATTCTGTCCAATTTTGCCAAATCACCGTCCACACTAAATACCCCCTCTGTTATAACGATTTTATTGCCTAGGGTCGAACTTAGAAGCTTTTCTAGATGCTTATTATCGTTGTGAGCGAAAACCTTGATCGGAACGCGGCTAAGTTTGCAAGCATCTATAATACTTGCGTGGTTTAATTCGTCGCTAAAAATAGTTGCGCCATTCCCTGAAAGCGCAGTGATAAGACCCAAATTTGCCATGTATCCGTTTGGAAAGATGACTGCTGTCTCAGTATTTCGATGCCTTGCGATGACCTGCTCCAGTTCCAAAAGTTTAGGAGAATTGCCAGCTACTAACCTAGAACTACATTGTGAAATAGCTTCTAAGGCTAGAACGGTACCTGAGAGAACTTGCTGGCTNGTGGAAAGCCCAAGGTAGTCACTGGTGCAGAAATTTATCTTTTCCTTGCCATTCACTATTGCTCTAGACCCAATAACCTTGACTACAGGAGGTGATCTAAACAGGCTTCTTTTCTTGAGTTCAGAAAGTTCATTTCTCATCACATCATGTATGGAGACCAATTTCTTGTATCATCTGAATATCCCTACTGGCCTTATTTCCATCAATTGTTAAATAGCCACCAGTTATCAACCCATTGGCGCCGGCTCGTAGTGCAGTTCTCCCATCATCACTGAAATGGACTTCTCTCCCTCCAGCTATCTTCAGGATCGTTTTTGGCATAATAAAACGCCATATGGCTATGGTCGTTATAATTTCATTATTCGAAATAGGTACCTTACTTTGAAGGGGAGTTCCTTTTTGAGCAACCAAAATGTTAAGTGGAACCTCCTCTGGGCAAAGTGATGCGATAGAGAACCCAAGTTCTAGCCTTTGGCGGGGAGACTCTCCCATGCCAATAATTCCACCACAACATAGTTCCAAGCCTGCATCTTTGACTACCCTCGCGGTTTTTACTCTGTCTTGAAAATCGTGTGACCTGCAGATCTGGGAAAAGTAGCTTTCTGATGTTTCCAAATTGTGATTATATCGCCTCACTCCAATGGTCTTTAATTTTCGCGCCCTTTTCGCTGTGATGAATCCCAGTGAAACATTGATGTCAATGTCTACTCTTTTCCTGACTTCAGAAATTACTTCGCAAATTCTTTGAAAATCATTTTCCGGTGGCTCACGATAGGCACAAACAAGACAAAAACTTGATGCGCCGGCCTTTTTAGCTGCCTCAGCTTTTTCCAATATGGCGTCAGTACTCAATAGAGGATATCTATTAATCCCGCTACGTGAATGTGAAGATTGCGAACAAAATGAGCAATCCTCTGGACAATTTCCAGATTTTGCATTCAGCAAAGTTTCGACATCAACCTTATCCGCGTTAAACGATCTGGTAATTTCATTAGCACATTCTGCCAGAGTCAGTACATCCTTTGTCACAAGTAATAGTTCCGCTTCATCAAAGGAAATGTTAAATCCATTTAGAACATCGTCCGCCCTATCTCGAATGAAACTAGTTTCATCCATTCAAGTTAAAAAATAGGCAGTATTTATTTAACTTTTTGAGTCTAGGCCCAATCTGGAGTATATTCCAAAACTCGAATATAGAAATATTAAGGAATCGCTATCTACATCAAAATGGACAGATTTTGGCGTTTAAGGTTGCTTTTTTTGTGCCATTTGATACAATTTCATACACGATAAAAGATAAGGTCATTATCGAGGAATTTGTTCATGTAACGAAATTCGTCAGCTGAGTTTCTAATTCAAAGTGTCTGCAATCGGGTCCATTTCTATACGTGAACGAAAAAGGTCCCATATATAAACTTCGTATCATGTCTGGAAATAAAAGGTCATTCAACCATTTTTAGACATTGAAACGTACTCTATTGACAAAACTATTGTTAAGAGCTGAGTTTGTCGTTAATCATGAAATACGCATTTGGATATCTAAGAGTGAGTACTGACGAGCAGACAATTCTCAATCAAAAATTGTTTCTGCAAAAATGGGCTTTGGAACATGATTACACAATTATCGACTTTTTTGAAGATACTGCTACCAGTGGCAAGATACCTGCCGTAAAACGCAAGGCAT
>AF_2010_repII_A10DRAFT_1000001_pt1 | contig 26404 bp, 24 predicted proteins | sample AmaForrepliIIA10_FD_9534 | JGI IMG/M metagenome (IMG submission 9534) | reverse complement strand
ATTGAGATACTAGGGAAGGCGAAGGAGTCAGTGGGAGCTGGTGACGTCAATGCGACGATTGAATGTTTCGATCAGTTAATCAATCCAGCTAAGCACGGGACTGCGATGATAGAGCAATTTTTCGACGAACATAGAGATTTGAGGATGTTCCAGATCAGACTAAAGGACAAAGGATTTGAATATTTAAATTCGCACAAGTTAGAGTTATTTAAGCTCTTGGCAGACTTGGAAGCAAAGATGCGAACTTCCCCTATTTCAAGATCTGCTGAGGACAGCAGCTAATGAATTCAATAGTATCTAGCCAATTGTTAAGAAGCTATTTACTCCCATAACATCCTACTGATGCTAGCTAACGGTTTTCAATTCTTTGAACAGTCATACCGTTTAGGACAATACCGATTTAACTAAATGATATTAATCGTTCCTCTCATAAATGGGTGAATTGAACAAAAGTAATTGTAACGTTGCTTCGCTAAGTGGGCAGTATCGAGGCCGAATGTTTTTTTTGGCAAGATAAGAGATGAATCGAAAGATTTGCCATTGTCTGCAAAGCTCGTGACTGTGTGGGGTACGTTATCATTGTTAGTCCAAAGTATTCCTCCACCTTTCTTGATTTGGATAACTTTTGGATCAAAATTAGGATTAGCCTTAGCCGATGCGCCTGGTAAAATAACTACCTTCAATACCGGTGTCCCCTTCGAAAAGTTTGCGACAATGGTTGGAGAATTTTTAATGTTAGTGGAACTCGAAGTTGAATTTTGCCCAGTCTGTGCTGAGGATTTCGGAACTATTACGCCCAATGCATAAAATGTGGATCCCCCTACTATTGCAATTCCAACAAGGACAATTGTTAGATTTCTCATGTATGGTGTTTTCTTATACGACGCAAAAGCGAGAATCGAAATTGGCAGGAATATTATTGTCATTAATGTAATATACGCATAAATACTTGGAACATGTGAGCTTATAGTTATCGCTGCGGCAAAGCCAAAAGTTACCAGGAAACCCAGAGTAATCAGACTGGCAGATTTTGCCTTGGGCCCCGTAGGGAAGCCATCCTTGAATAGACCTTGCGCCAAAAAGATTAGCCCAATGAACATTGCAAGCAGAGACACGGCGTGCATACCTTCCAAAAAAGTAGCAGCTATTCCGGAAAGAGAAAGTGCCACGCCTGCGGCGCCCAATGAAGTGAGACCAATTCCTGGCAGCATCAAGTCCCAGTCAGTCATGCAATGTCAGTTTTATTGAAAGAATTTTTAGATAATTAATTCTTTGTGGTGTGTCAAACCTGAATGAATTTCAGGACTCGCTATCACAAATCGATGGTCTGAATTACGAAACCAAATTAAGCTACTTGTTCTGCATGACATCTGTTGCCAATCACTAGTAACGGTTAAATATTTTCTCTAAACACCATTTAAGCATGAGACAGGCTCATTTGCTGAGGATTCTTGTAAAGGAGAAGGCCATCTTGAGACTTGTAAAGACGATAGGGTACGCGGAATACCCCACTCGTGAACTGCTCCGAAAACTGGGAGCTTATGGGTATGGTCATAAGCTACTATTAAAAGCACAGGGTGATGGACTGGTCCAGAGAATAGCAGTAAAGAATAAGATATACAACAGATTAACAGTTGATGGCAAAAAACTAATCAAGTTGTCAAAGGAGATAGGCGTCTAAAACAAAGGGCGATAGGACCCGCATAAAAAGAAATTCCATTTGCTGTAGGAGCATTTCGGTCCAATGTGCTCAATTTAAGACTTCGCTTCGAATCCTGAAGCCAACTCGAAAATTTTTTGACGCCATGAACTCGCCTTCACTACACCACTTGACACCAGAATCCCTTCCGCCCCCAGTCTTACTGCACTACTAACATCGGTTTTATCAACTATACCAGCGCCACAAATAAGCCTTGTAGAACCGGAGTGCTCAGACTTAGATTGGACAGAACGAGTGATAATTGAGGGATCATGTTTAGAGACCGCTCGTCCTGACCCTATCAACTCAGGGGGTTCGATAGCAATGAAATCAGGACGAAACCTCGCTATATTTGAAACCTCTTCAGGACTTTTGGCGCATACAATCGTGGTCATCTTCAAATTTCGAAGGCGTTTAATCAACTCACTGATGGACATTTCATCGATTGGATGCTCGCTATGGTTAAGAATGGATCCGATGGCACCAAATGATTTTGCCATCTCTGGAGAGAGAAATCCTGTTGAGGCTACTTCATGAATGCTGTCTAAATGTTGACAGAAAACAGGGAGAGACACTGCTTGGCTAACAGAAAATATTGAAAAGATTGGGGGAGCGACACCGATCTCAACTTTAAGATCATGTGCGATTTCTTGAGCTGCTTTTGAAAGTTCTACAGTTCCTTGGCCACTTACCTCTAGATAATTCTTGAAATTTATGATCATTACTGGTGTTCTCAATAGAGGTCACTATTCTTCAACTCTTCCATCGAGGCTAGATTGGCTGTCCTGAAGATCTGGCAATCTGAATTTCATCTTGAGTTTCGACATCCTTGCTTCGTAACCCTTATTGTATTCCAACTCTTCTGGGACCAAAGTAGCTGGGTGGATAAATCCTTGGTTGCGTATAATCATAGCTCTCTCTGCTGCCTTCGAACGTTGAAAATCCCAATCCGGAGTTCCGAACCCATCTAGTGGTCCGGTCAGTTTTCCCTGATGCATGCTGAATACAAGGCATGAAACAATGGGCAGTGAATAATTCAAGCTGGCTGCAGAATTCAATCTTACTGGCATCAGTGGCATATGATGGCTACCCCTTGTGTTACCTGCAACAAAGTGAGGATCGTTGAAAGCGCTTCCTGCTTCCTCTGTCGCGGGAAAATCCTTCTGTGTCCTCACAATGGCAATCGGATCATCCTTCCCTACGTAAGTCCCTGCTATATTGTGCAATCGGTCAGTTGATGCTGAGACTATTTGTTCCCCATCGCTAGAAAGTACCGAATGTATCACATACCTACCAGGATACATCAAGGCTGCCTCAAGCTCTGGTTTGTCTTCCCACATTTTTAAATCCGCAATTTGACCACTAACCACATCCATAATCTTGAACCTTACTCCTGCAGCAAGTTTCTCGTTTATAAGGAGACCCGTATTGCTTCTTGAGTCTACGAACAATCGCCACAATGGAAAATTAAATGCACCTGGTTCAGTCTTGTCTGCGGCAAAAATGCAAAAAACTTCACTTGGGCGTTCTTGCATCTCGATTTCGGCAACTCCAGGGCCCATTCCTTTCACATTACCAGAGAAGGAATCCTTGAGAAGGTCCTGACCCGCACCGTATAGGCCCTGATTCTTAGCTACCTTAGTTCCTTCAGTAAAGGCATTCCATGCAAGTTTGTGGATCTTTTGGTCGTCTACCTTATTCGTGTGACTCATAATAATATGAACATCATCCCCAGTGTATCCGACGTAATAATCGATCAAAAGTCCCTTCGATTCCTCAACTGACCTCCTCACTGCTCCAAGGAGTTCATCACTAGGGCGTGTGTGGCCACCTATGCCTCCTATGTCGGCCTTAATTGCCGATAATGTTATACGCATAACGAACCTCTGCTGCTTGACGTTTAAAACCTTTGTGATAGGCTTGATCACCAAAACGGACGCATATCTTATTGAAAAATAAGAGGTAAAATGCATCTTAAATTTTCTCGTAAAGACTTTTGTGAATTACATTCGATCGTCTATACCAAAAATTTGTTTTTTTGGTACGATGGAATCAACAGCTTGAAAGGATATTCGCAAGGAAGGATAAGGAAACAAACTTTTAAAAAACAAACCCTGTAGAATTTTAGTTCGGATTATGATTTAAAATAAGGTGCTAAAAGGAACATGACAAATAAGAAAAGTCAAGTTCAACTTTTAGCTGAGATTAAAGACAGAAATAGAAAGGTACAAATCATACGACTGCACGGTAATAGCTGAAGAAAAAATTGCCCATTACTGATGCTATAAAAAAACAAATGGCGCAACAAAGAAGACTATTCTTTAAGATTTGCTTTAGATGTGGTGCGAAGAATCCTATTCCTTCTACCCGATGCAGGAAATGCCATGCCAAGCATATGAGACTGAAGAACAGAACACTAGGAGTTAAGAAATAAAGTCTTATTATTACGACGTACTGAGCAGGAGCTGCAACATATGATGATTTACTACAACTACGTCCGAAGCATTTACCGCCGTCTTGTGTGGGCCTGCTGCTTGGATGAACCTGATTCTCACTGATATAGGTTACCTAATCGTCACTTTTCGAAACTTGGCCACATCATTTTGCGTAATTCCTTTCCGACCTTTTCCATTTGGTGATTCTCTATCTCTTTCACGTAACGATCAAAGGAGTATCTTCCCTCTTTCTTGTATGCACTGACCCATTCATCAGCGAATTGTCCAGATCGTATTTCATGCAATACTTCCTTCATCCTCTTTTTTGACTCTTCCCCTATGACTCTAGTGCCTCTGGTTAGACCGCCATACCGGGCAGTTTCGCTAACACGATTATACATTCCGGTCAGGCCATATTTCTGAATCAAATCTACAATCAGTTTCAATTCGTGAAGGCATTCAAAATATGCAACTTCTGGTTGATACCCATCCTCGATAAGTGTGTCAAAGGCAGACAGGATCAAGGAATGGACTCCTCCACAAAGGTCTGCTTGTTCTCCAAACCAGTCAGTTTCAACTTCTTCTTGAAAGGAAGTTTGAAGCACTCCCGGCCTAGTACTTCCAATGCATTTTGCCAATGCCAATACTTTATCCCAAGCCTTCTTTGTATAGTCTTGGTAAACAGCAACCAATGATGGAGTTCCAAAGCCTTGTAAATATAGTTCTCTAACCAATTGTCCAGGCCCTTTCGGAGCAACCATAATAATATCCACAGTCTTTGGGGCGATGATCCATCTCCAATGAATCGCTGCCCCGTGTGAAAAACTAAGGGTTTTTCCATCCTTTAAGTGTGTAGAAACATGTTTCAAATAGGCCTCAGCCTGTTCCATGTCCGGAATCAAAAAATGTATGATATCACCAGTTTCAGCAGCTTCTGAAAGTTCCATTACACGATGGCCATCTGCTTCCGCAGTTTCCCAAGTTTTACTTTTATTTCTCAGACCTATGGTTACATCTACACCTGAATCCCTCATATTGCAAGCTTGAGCACGACCTTGAATACCATAACCTAACAATGTGATTTTCTGATCTTTCAGCACATCTAAAGTCACATCATCGTCTTGCCATCTTTTAGCAGGCACTATAAAGGAGTAAAGAGTTCTTGTATATATGCGCTCCCGTACATTAAAGAGAAATTTTCATTATGTGCCGCCTACCGAACCTTAAGGTTAGGGATATAAACATTATCAATCAGTCAGGTATTATGTAATCGGCTCACACTTGATTAAATAAGGAATCTACGCTACACTTGTTTTTCGATCGTTTTGTAAGGACCAAACTAATACAGGATGATTAATCAAATGGGGTGCTTGTTTTCTACTACGTCCAGTTGTGAAGTTCGATTAACTGTCCACGTTTTATTTGAATGGCCGGTCCTTAATTTGCTAATAAACATTGGAGGCAAAGAAAATCGAAACATCATTTAATTCAAACTTGATCAATTAATACATGGAAAATGAAAGTAACTTGGTGAATTCAGTCGTCGTTAATTTTCCTCCCAAATCTTTCGTCTTTCTGTTGTTTTCCAACAATTCCATCAAACTGGCTTCCAAATGTCGGCCGGTTTTACATGCACCTTCGTCTCCATATTTATTACCTAACCAATCTAACATCATTTTGATCGATAGAAACATTGCAGATGGATTCACTAAGTCTTTTCCGGCAATATCAAACGCGGCACCGTGAACCGGTTCGAATAGCCCAAAAGATTCTCCGATATTAGCGCAGGGTGCCAAGCCCAATCCGCCCACTACCTGTGCGGCCTCATCCGATAATATATCACCATACAGATTCGATGTTAAAATAACATCAAATTCATCAGGAATACGTATTAAATTCATCGCACAAGCATCTACGTATGATTCAGTATAGCTAATCTTCGGATAATGTTGCGATACTCCTCTGCAAATTCTTGCAAAAAGTCCGTCGCCCTTACGTAGGACGTTAGATTTATGTACCGCCACAACCCTCTTCTTTTTATTTCTTAACATTGCCTCTCTGAAGGCGAACTTCGCGATTCGCTCAGATGCCCTTTTTGATGTTAGTTTCAAGCTAACTATAGTATTATCGTTTGCTTCAAATTCCCATCCTACGTATAAGTCTTCAGTGTTTTCTCTAATAATTACTAGATCTACACCTTCTGACAAGCTCTTAACCTTAGGATATGACTTTGCCGGCCTGACATTCGCATATAGATCAAATAAGCGTCGTAACACGACGACCACATCAGCCGCGCTTTCCCCTACTGGTGCTTTCAGGCAAACTTGTGAACTTTTGATCATGTCCCTACTAAATTCAGGGAGAGCTTCGCCGTATTTAGCTAGTGCTTTGTCCCCGGCCTCTACGACTCTAACAACAAATTTTACTCCACCATTGTCGTTTATCTTCTCAAGTATAGTATTAGCTGAGGAAGCAAGCTCTGGCCCAACCCCATCACCCAATACTAACGCAACATCGTACCTTACCACTATTCAGTCAGGTCATGTCGCAATGTATAAATCTAATTTTGACTTTCGCGATGAATTACCTTTTGCAACATCACCTTATTAACTGCATCCATCATAGCTTGAACCGAAGCGACAACTACATCCTCACCTGCCTTCCTTGAAGAAACAACTCCACCATTTTTATCTTCCACCTTGACTGACACTTCTGCTAGTGCATCTGAGCCTCCAGTAATAGATTCTAATCTGTACTCCCTGATCCTTATATTAGCCATTTCTCCCGCGATCTTCTGTATTGCCTTAAGAGCGGCGTCGACCGGACCTACTCCAATTTCTGAAGCAATAAGATCCTTCCCTTCGGTATTCAATCTTACTACAGCAGTAGGAATAATGTTCATCCCTGTGACTATGTGAAAGTCATAAAGCTTAAACTTCTCTTCAAATCTACTGTTATGCATGACATCACCTGCGATCGACAGAAGCTCCGTGGTACTGATCGATTTTCCCATGTCTGCTAGACTTTTTTGTCTACTAACAATCTCTATAAGTTCTGCTTCCGATGGCTTTATCCCAAATGTTTCAAGCATTGCATTAATTCCATGAGTGCCCGCATGTTTACCTGCCTGGAGCCATCTTTTCCTACCTACGAGTTCAGGACTTATGGGCTCATATGTCAGGGGATTATTCAAAATTCCGTGGGTGTGAATACCCGATTCATGTCCAAATGCATTCTCGCCAATTATCGCCTTGTTCGGTTGAACAGTCACTCCCATAATATTAGCCACTAGCTTTGAAGTCTCGTACAACAGTTCAGTCTTGACATTATGTTTTCGTCCATAAAGGCACTGAAGTGCCATAACAAATTCCTCGAGAGATGCGTTCCCAGCTCTTTCTCCCAAACCGTTAATCGTTACATGGGCACATTCTGCGCCCGCAACTATCCCAGAAACTGAATTAGCTACTGCTAGACCGAAATCATCGTGGCAATGTACACTAGTTGGAAGCCCGATCGGTTGCACCACATCTAGGACTATATTTCGCATTGATTCTGGAGTAGCATATCCCACGGTATCCGGAATATCAATCCTGTCAGCACCCGCACGAGCTACGGCCGCGAAAACTTGATTCAAAAACGATCGATCAGATCGAGTTGCGTCTTCTGCAGAAAATTCCACTTGAATACCATGTTTTTTTGAATATTCTACCGCCCAGATGGCCTTTTCAATCACCTCCGCTCTAGTCATTTTCAGCTTGAATTTCATATGGATATCCGATGTAGCAATGAAAGTATGAATATAATTTAAGTCAGAATTTATGGCCGCGTCTAAGTCGGTCTTTATGGCGCGTGCCAAGCCACAGATCTCGGCCTTCAACCCTTGCTTTACTATATTCCTAATGGCTAGTACTTCTCCTGGTGAAACTGCAGGAAACCCCGCTTCAATTGCGTCAATCCCGAGCTCATCAAGTTTCGATGCAATTTGAAATTTTTGTTCTGGCGATATAGACACCCCCGGAGTCTGCTCGCCATCCCTTAACGTAGTATCGAATACCCTAACTTTTGTCTCAGTCGTTTCCGAGTTAACCTCCTCGAGAAAGAGCGGAAACACCAGTTCTTGCTAGCTGCAATATTCCGAAGTGTTCAACGAGCCTTTTGAATGCTTCTATTTTGTCTGGGGTTCCGGTGAGTTCTACCGTAATAGTATCAGTCGCAATATCAAGTATGTTTGCTCTAAAAACGGAAGCAAAATTGACGATTTCCATTCTTGTCTCGGGTTCTGAAGCCTTCATCTTGATCAATGCCAGTTCGCGGTAGACAGTATTGGTCGTATCCAATACCTTCACTTCTACTACATCGATCAACTTCCGAAGTTGTTTTACCAGCTGATCAAGTGTTCTGTTGTCGCCATTGAGAGTTATTGTCATCCTTGATAGATCTGTGCTCTCTGTGGATCCTACGGTAATACTTTCAATATTGAAATTTCTCGCTCGAAAAAGGTTCGTTACTCTAAATAATACACCAGGTTTATTTTCGAGCAAGGCGGATAGTATATGCCATCCCCCAGAGTCTTCCCCAANAGAGGTTGGTGCAGCAAATGAACTAGATCCATCGCCCGGTGTCATGACAATTAAGATCCCGTAACCATGTCCTTTAAGCCAGTGCCTGGTACTACAAAGGGATACACATCTTCTTCCGGATCTATGGCAATATCAATAACGGTAGCAACTTCCATCTTGAGAGCAGACCTTACTGCCTTCTCAAGTTCACTTAGGGACTGAGCTCTAATACCTTGTGCACCATAGGCCTGTGCAATTTTTACATAATCAGGGCAATTATTTTGATGTACTCCCATATATCGCCTATTATAGAATGTTCTCTGCCATTGAGCTACCATTCCCAGCATATAGTTATTCATTAGAAAGACTATAACAGGCAAGTCATCAAGTACAGATACTGCAAGTGAGTTCTCGGTCATATTAAAGGAGCCATCACCAGCTATATCCACAACAAATACTTCTGGTCGCGCGGCTTTAGCACCTATCGACGCAGGGAATCCAAAACCCATTGTCCCAAGCCCTGTCGAACTGAAAAAAGTCCCAGGAGATATAACGTCAAAATGTAGTGACGTCCACATTTGACACTGACCCACTTCGGTAGTCACAATAGATTCGCTTGGCAATACTTCTCTTAACTTTTTCAGCGCCTTCCTAGCCGTTAAATCCCGTGAATAGTCCTTAATAGTCTCGGAATAATAGTCAATTAACTCCTTTCTCCTACGAAGCCATGGATTCTCTGCTTCCTTTTTTATCATGACTTTTGACAGCATCTTAAAAAGCGTTCTGAGAGAGGATTTCACGTCTCCAATCACTGCCACATCGACCAGTTTGTTCTTGCCAATTTCTGCAGGGTCAACGTCTAGATGAATAATATTCATACCTCTCCCAAATTCATCATACCTACCCACTGATCTGTCTGAAAACCTTGCCCCTACTGCCAATATGCAATCTGCTTCCAAAATAATCTTGTTAGCCTCTGCATGACCATGCATACCAATTGGACCCATTGCAAGATGATGATTTTCAGGAAAAGATCCTTTCCCTTTAAAAGTCGTAACTACTGGTGCCATGAGTAACTCGGCTACGGCTTGTAATTCAGAAAACGCTCCTGATAATATTACACCACCGCCGCTCATTATTATTGGTCTTTGGGAAGCAAGCAATATATCAACGGCTTTGCCCAAATGAGAGAGATCTGGGTCGACCACAGGGCTGTAACCTCTCACTTTGATCAAATCAGGAAACCTCATTTCAGCGTGAGCTTGTTGGACATCTTTAGGGATGTCTATCAGAACGGGGCCAGGTCTGCCGCTTTCTGCAATGTAAAAGGCTTTTTTGACGGTTTCGGGTATTTCTCCCGCAAGCCTAGGTTGAAAAGCATATTTGGTACACGGGTTGGCAACACCTATGATATCAGTTTCCTGGAAGGCATCCTTTCCTATCATGGCCACTGCTACTTGGCCAGTCACCGCTAAGACCGGTGAGGAGTCTGCGTATGCGGTAGCCAAGCCCGTAATGATGTTGGTAGCACCAGGACCGGATGTAGCAAAACATACTCCTGCCTTGCGTTTGATTCTAGCGTAACCGTCAGCCATGTGTGAAGCAGATTGTTCATGCCTGACTAAGATATGTCTAAGATTCGCATCTACAAGAGCGTCGTAAATGGGGAGATTTGCCCCACCAGGCAATCCAAATACTATGTCCACCCCCTCTTTTTCTAAGGCCTGAATCAAAGCCTTTGATCCTGTCATTTCGACCAACTGTATACCTCACCAGTTGCCATTTCTAAGCAATACCTTGCTAAAAGTATTTGTAGTTCCGATTAAAGGAGCATACCTACTGCCGCACCTAACCTATCTATCCCAGTTAAAAAATCATAAACATCATAATAAGCATCAGGTAACACCAACAAAAATGCCAGTGCTATTATAATTAATAAATATTGTGTATAGGCCTGTTTCTTTAGCTTCGGTTATCAATAGATTTTATTACAGACCTGCCTATTAAAATCTCACAAGGAAGAACCATCTAGCACAGAACTATAACTGAAGAATTCATCTTTTGTGAGAAGTCAACATTCTTACTCGATCCCGTTATGCTGTCTTCAGGGTCGTTTGAAACGCATCCTTTTCCCGCATTAGAATTTCGTAAGCTTCATCTACGGTTGAATTTGAGTGTACGATAGATCTAATTGCCTTGATCATAGGGACCGGAAAATCTGATTGCCAGATATTTCTGCCCATATCTACCCCAGCTGCACCGTGCTCAACCGCTTCGTAAGCTAGTCGCAATGCGTCCTCCGGCTCAGTGAGTCTCTTGCCGCCGGCGACAACTACAGGAACAGGACAGCCCTCAATGACCTTGTAGAAATCCTCGCAGTAGTACGTCTTTACAATATGAGCACCAAGTTCTGCAGCAATTCTGCAAGAGAGTGCTAGGTATCGATAATCCCTTTTCATTTCTTTTCCAACTGCAGTGACCGCTAGAGTTGGAATTCCGAACTTCTCACATTCATCCACAAGTTTTGCCAGATTTTTCAAAGTTCGATGTTCATACCTACTTCCAACGAATATAGAAAGCGCAAGACAAGACGCGTTGAGCTTTAAGGCATCCTCTACAGAGGTTGTGATGCATTCATTCGATAGGTCTTCTCCTATTACGCTACTGCCTCCGGACACTCTCAGTACTATTGGGACTTCCACACTCGGATTCACGGACGTCCGTAATATGCCACGAGTAAGCATTAATGAATCCGCATAGGGCAAGAGTGGCTTGATTATTTTGCCAGGGTTCTCCAATCTTTCTGTAGGCCCCAAAAAGTAGCCATGATCTATCGCTAGCATGAGAGTCCTTCCGTCTTCAGGGCGAATTACCTTGGAGATTCTATTTTTCATTCCCCAATCCATATCGATAGCAATTGACTTTCCCTAGGTGAATTATTTATAGTTTCCAAATCCCTACTGTGAGGTTATTAGTACTTTCATTGCATCTTTTGCATTATGAGCACATTCAATAGCTTCGGCTATGTATTCCAGATCAAATCGATGGGTGATCAACAAATCCAGCTCGATTAGTCTTAATGACAGTATCCGAATAGCTTGGTTAATCTCTATTTCTGAAGATGCATAACTCGGGATGATAGAAAGTTCCTTTGAATACATTTTTCCCATTTCCCAATGAATCATGTTGTCCTTCGCAGGAATCCCAAAAATGAGGATATCACCTCCTTTTCGTGTTACGTCGAGGGACTGAACGAGTGCTCTGGGATTTCCCGTTGCAACCATTGTAAGGTCTGCCCCTCTATGGTGAGTATAATCTTCTATTGCTTTGACTAGATCTGATCCACCTGAAGGGTTCAATATATCTACATCAAAATGCTTTTCGGCAAAGTCCAATCTGAACCGATTAGTATCAGCCATCAAGATCTTTCCTGCCCCGCTCAACTTTGCGATGACCGCTAGCATCACGCCAGCTGGTCCTGCTCCGAGCACAACAACGTCGTCACCCTTTTGCATCCTGCATTTGGAAAGACCTCTTATGCAACATGCCAATGGTTCAATGAGCGATGCCTGATCAAAGGACAAATTGTCTGGCAGCTTTACAAGGCCGCCTTTGGTAGTGTTCGTCTCAGGGACCAAAATCTGTTCCGACAACCCACACGGTTCGATATTGCTGTTTTGATAGAGTGCACACATTGTATAATCCCCGTGCCAACAATAATGGCACGCATTGCAGCTTACGTGATGGTGAATAAACACCCTGTCATCTATTTTGAAGCCTTGAACCGATTGCCCCAATTCAGTTACAACCCCTGCCGGCTCGTGACCCAATCTCGTTGAAACCATCATATAATCACCGTAGACTTTCTCCAAATCAGAACCACATAGACCACAAGATTTCATACTTACTAGAACTTCATGCTCCCCGACTTTTGGAGTATCAACATTGTCAATACATACTCTATTTCTTCCCCTCACGAAAGCAGCTTTCACTTCTTTTACTTCTCCAATTAGATTAACTTGGATTAAGTATACGTTTCCCTAAAATCCAGAAGGCTGAGCACCGAGTCTGGGGATTCAGTTCGATTGCTGGGATGAAATGTAATCCAAATGAAAATCGTTCTCAATTAATTTAGAAATTTACTAACTGTAATATTAAAGCATCAATCTTGTCCGACTTTTATTGATGCCGCACGTAGCAGTGAATTCAACGTTAACAGTAAGTCAAAGAAGATGGCTACATTCTATGGTCTAAGAAAGCGCATTTTGGTCAATCTTAATTATTCACGTCCATCTGTTAACCCTTTCTAACCTCAAAATTCAAAATGTCCTATTATCATATTTTCGACTAAATCCTTGGAATTGTTTTGTTAAACTTAAGGTAGACGTAAATATGCAGTAGATAATCCCATCATCATTTGTATTTTCGTGGTTTTTTAAGAAAGATCTTCTTGCAACCTTCCGAACAGAAATAATAACTCTTCCCCTGAAGAGTTAGAGCCGTTGCAAGTTTTTCATCCATTTCTATTCCACAGACAGGGTCGACTGGCATTCCAAAAATGCCTGTACATAATTCAATTAATAATTCTTTAGTCGTCCTTTTTCTGGCCATTGAGATGCGATCCATAAATACTACAGCATAACCGAAAACTTTCAATGGGTAAATTCAGTCATGCATTGCTCCGCGTTTGAAATACTACTAATTTCGTCAATCTCTATTGATGAGAAGTTTGTTATTCTGGCACTTGGGTCTATGATTTGGTATGTCGTACCCGTCTATAGAAATCATCTGCGGCAAATGCGGGTCTGTTATTAACAAAATAATAACCCTAAAATCAGTTAAGGACGTTTTGCGACCTAGCAATAATCGATGCAGAATTTGCGGTAATGCACTTAATCCATCCGATTTTGTGGTAGAGTTGCAAAAACAATAAAAGTCCGAATTCGACCAGCTAACGAAATCGATAATTCTTTAGCCAATTAGCTATATACGTAATCGATTCAGTAATATTCTGTAAAAAAGTTTTGACACGTTAGGATTTATCCTCCCTGGAGTATGTAAGTCGGTGTTACCTGCATCCCTTCATGAGTTTGTTAGGCATGTTCAGATATGGTGGCTTGTGGGTATGTTCTGTTTTCTTGGCGGACTTATCGTGTGGGGGATACGGAAGAACAAATAATGAAATAGTTACTTAACTTTAGCCCCTACATTAACAAACTTAGCGCCAAAACCACACTGGTGATTCTAGAATATAACAAGGTCGCACGCATCACTGAAACTAACATCTCTCTTTGCAAATAAAAGGTATTGATACGCCGAATTACATCAAATGCCAGTGGTACGGAAACCATTGAAACAAACGAGTAAATTTTCAAATAACCAAAAAATATTCCACATACTATCAAAACATAAGGGCAAATTACTAATCCGCTCAATAATTTCGCTGTTTGCGGCCTTCCAAGTAAGATGACCAAAGTCCGTCGCCCACCAGAGCGGTCAGCATCGTAATCTGGGAAGGAGTTAACAATCAATACAATAGCCGACAATATTCCAATNATGATGCCCAAATAAACTGCGGCAAGATCTATCACCCCTGTTTGGACATAATAGGTTCCTATTACGATTAGAGAACCTTTCACGGCTACAGAGAATTCCCCAAGGCCCCAATTGACAATGTTTGTTGAATAAAAATAAACCGCCAAAACGGCAAAACCCAAAATAAAAACCACGATTATGCCCCTGATTAACACAAAGTAAGTACCTATGATAGCCCCGAACAAGAGAAGGATTATTCCCACTGCATACAAGTGAGATGGCTTTAATAGATTTTCTGGAAGAACTCCTGACCCGCCACTGTACCTAGTCCTGTTAGTTTCGGTGTCAATCCCCCTCTTATAGTCCCAATAATCATTCAATAAGTCAATGCTCGCATGAAGACAAATTACTCCAGCGACTGTGAGTGCTGCATACGCGAAGCTTATCTCGTTCTCTTTCCAAAAAGCTATCGCCAGCCCATTGCTTACCGCAATCACTGAAGATATTAAGAATCTTAACCTTACGGCCTGCAACCAACTTTTAATCAATCACTCTAAAAGGCCTCATTCCATTATTTAAGAGATCAAATAAAATAACTGATTTAAAAAGTAACGACAGAGATATTTGCCATTTGCTCTAATTTATAAATACGGTACGATCCATATAGTCACAGAAGCTGATTGGGATATCTTTCATGCATTTTCTGCGACATTATTGCAAGAAGGCTACCGCTCATTGATATTTATGAAGATGATAATTTTTTGGTCCTTCTAGATAAGTATCCCATAAGTAGAGGACACACGCTGGTAATCCCCAAGAAACATTATGATAATTTGCTCGTGATGCCAGTAAATGAGATAGGGAAACTATATTCGTTGGTTCCAATTATCGCCAAGGCGACTATCCTGGCTGTAAAAGCAAAAGGATTTAACGTTGGCCAGAATAACGGAAGAGCGGCTAATCAAATCATCCCACACGTTCACGTACATATTATTCCCAGATTCGGCTATGGAAGCACCGATGACAAATGGCCAGTAAGACAAATAATATCCCGCGAGGAGCTTTCTAAAGTTGCTGATTTGATTAAACCACTCCTGAAAGTATCTATGGTTGATGGCGGCTAGGTCGTTAGTGGTTCTGCCCCAAATTAGCTTCAAATAATTTGCGAGGATACAATTCCGATACGTATAACCCCCTTCACACCAAGTAAAAAAAAATTGTCTAGATTACTTTTAAGGCTAAACCTCCTGCTTAATGGAATGACTTCTATTCAGCTCGACAGGAGTACAAAGTACGACTGGACAGAACAAGTGTATTCAATTGTTCGCAACAATAACGGAAGGGTGACAGGTAAGCAGCTCGAAAGAGAAGTGGGGAACAAATACGAAGTTAGATATGCTATTGCACGACTGACGAAAGAAGGCAGAATAAGAAGAATTAGGGGATTCGGTGTAGATAGAGTCGTATTCTATTATCAAGTGATTGATGTTCCCACTCTTGAGCCATGAAACCAAATGGAGTCGATATTTACCATTGCGATACATGTACATTCGATTGCTCTCCTCATTTAGGAACTAGATAGCCTCTTTTGGTTAAATACTTTGTATTTAAGCCTTTGGCTGTTGACTTAAAGTAATCTGTATAGCAGGGCTTGTGCCAGCTTTGATGCTATGAAGAGAGCTAGAACACACCCAGCTTTAATCAGCTATAGGTTGTACCTTTATTTGTTCTAGAAGCTTCAGGTTACCAGCTAAATGTTTGTTTTCACTCTCGAACGAAGTCTCGTGGGCATACGGAAATGGGCTCAAAGATGCACCTTCTTGACACAAGAATTGGTTAAACATGATACAGACATTTGGCTCTAACTTTGTCGAGAAGGTTGGGCCCGCGATTGTCGATGGATTTGCTAATAAAGGAAAACGTGATGGAACGGTTCATTCAACATACAAAAGACAGAATTGAACTGAATTTTTTGACGAGCATTTCCCTTGAAGGAAGCAAGATTGCGACCGGCAGCATATTAGGGACTGGCTAAAATTGTGTGTACTATATGTGCACATGAAAATGGATAGAATAAGGTTTATGATATTCTTAATTATGGATTGGGGTAAGGGAGCCAAGCCTTTAAGTTGAACACCTGATTATCACACCGATACGGTGTTTTTACCCTGGCTACCCTGCGCCAAGCATACTGCTTAGAGAACGAAGAATTGAAGAGTTAGAAAATTTCTTCGTCGCTACGTATTCCTGCCAATCGAGTTTTGATTTCTTTAGCACATTCCAAGCAAATGCCCTCTGAAAATGGAAAGGTCTTCATGCAATCCTTGCAAGTAGGTTTATGACACGACGTACAGTTTCTGGTTAGCACTTCTAAATTACAAAGATAACAATAGTTTGCACACATGTAATTCTTTAGTGATAATAGACGTAAAAGTTTATCGCCTCAAAAATACTGTGAATTTAATTGCCTGATGGCTGATAACATTGTCAGCTGATGCACTTCAACAAAAATCAAATTGCCAAAGGTCACAACCTAGTTAATCTATTTTTGGAAGTGCAGATAGTTAAAGGTAGTCTTATTTCATATAGTAATTGACATTTGCGACGACAAATCCATTTTGGCCTATGAACCCTACAGCTTTTCAGAAACTAGTTTTGCTCACTTTAATGCATTTCGTAAAGACTTCTATAGATTTCCTTTCATGGAATATGTCTTATTCCACTCATCTTTTGCTAATCGAGGGCGGTCAGTATTTAAGTATTGCTTAATAAGTGAAATTTCAAAATATCTCATTCTACTTGAAACAAATTATTGTCCAAGCAAGTTTACAACAAATAACGGCAGGCCAAGGTCCTTGTATCCCATAGTCACGTACCGCGTAGTTAGTTTTGGAAGTCGCAATAATTTGAGGGCTATTCTAAATAAGGTATTCTCCTTACAAGTGGGATTTCTTGATCGACTATTCATATCATCTGCTTCCCTGCTAAATGCTGAGCACAGGTTGCGGTTATCATAAATGAACTTTATTCCTACAGTCCCTAAATTTTTAATCAAGAAACATGCGGAATTAAAGTGTGGTTTGTTGCTGGCCTAAACCGTAGAATTGCCCCTATGCCACCCAAACTTGAGATTTGAGCACCCTCTTCTGATCTTCCAGATATTATTTCAAGGCGACTCCCTGTTAATGCGGCTAATTCTTCAAGATAATCCACTATGTCTTTCTCGGCGATCTTATAATCAAATGCTGAGCACGATGGGCAAGGTTTTGAAAGTATATCTTGTTTCAACGCTGTGACACGTGCTTTTTCTGTAAACTTTTGTTGGCTATATCCGCATCTATTGCATTTTGCTTCTAATTTGGTTTGGGATATATCGTCGGTAACGATAACCATATCAACTATACCATTTTGAAGTGACACTAGGACATCTGACATGCCGTAGATGCCCAACCCGTTTCCTGAGTGAACTTCACTCATGAATTTTTTTACGATTTTTTTTTCCTCCATTAACCTAAATTCTGCCATTACTCCCTGATCATTAACTTTGTCTATGATTTCACGTATTCCCTCATCACCGGAGTAAGAAGTATCCAACGTTGCAATTACATTGTTCTGTAATCGATAGTCTAAATATTCTTCTTTGAGAAAATTCTCTTTAGTAGGGCCCGGGCCACCTAGAATAACACCCCGAACGTTGTATTGATTAATGAAGACTTTCTGGGCATGGTCCCCCACTCTGTGGTAATAATCATTAAGTTCGTTGTCTCTAAGTCTCTCGAATCTTCTAGCTGACTGACCACCCTGCCGATGCTTGCCTGCAACACCTGAAGTCATTGTGTCTACCACTAACCACCGATCGCCAGTCAAAATCCCAAGTCCAGCTTCTTGGGTATCAATAGCGAGAATGCCGACTACTTTGTCATCCTTCATCATGTCCTTCAAGTGGTCTATCCAAAAATGATCGTCACAGCGATAAAGTTGAATTTGGACTGGCTTTGGCGGTATTACTGAATAAAGCTCAATTTTTTCTGTTCCGAATCCCTTCCCCGTTGGTATGGCACCGCAGAATATCACTAGACCGTTTTCTGGTGTCTCTTTGAAAAGTTTCAAATGCTCAATCGTCCTGCTCAACGCATCTTGTACATGGTTCCTAGTCAGATCGGACTTAATGTTCGACGCGGTACCTGACTCGTTCCTCAGTTGTGCTATAACATCGTATATTGGTCGCCTGGGGGGGATGTACACAGTCACAAGCTCTGTCCCATGACCAAGAATCCCACCTAGCTCGTTTAACATTTTGGTAAGTTTGTACCTCTTTACTGAATCCCATTTTGGTTGCGTGTTAGAGCTAGCATTGGAAGTCATAGCTGCTAAAATTCCTCAAACACACATAATATAAGCATATCAAGTTAACCCATATCTAGATTGCGTGATGCGTGAACTCTTCGCATATTGTGCCCAAATTATTATAAAACGTAAAGGAGCGAAATAGACAAGTATTGGAAATTCTGCCAAGACTTGAGTATATAACCCATGCTAGAAGGAGGCTTGGTCTGACTCAGCGCAAGCTAGCAAGGTTAACTGGATTAAGCACTTCGATGATTAATCAGATCGAGTCTGGCCGTTGCAGACCAAGTTACGAAACTGCCCGGAAAATCTTTGATCTTCTTGGCTCTCTTGAAGGTCAATCTGCTTTGAAGGCTGGTGATATTTGTAGCCGAAACCTTTACTTCGTTCAAAAGTGCGACACAATGAAGGTCGCGATTGATAGGATGAGAAGCAATTCTATTAGCCAAATACCTGTGTTTGATGGATTCCAAGTAGTGGGTATTGTAACTGAGGACGGCCTGGCGAAAAGAATGGTGGAAACAATTGAGAATAACGGGGATCTCAACATGGCAGTCTCGACGATAATGGAGCCGCCGCCGCCGATTGTTGATTTCTCTACACCTGCCAAAGCCCTAGTCTCTCTGGTAAGGTTTTCCAAGTGTGTTCTCGTAAGCGAAACGGGCGTGGTGATGGGCATAATCACGCTCACAGACACTTTGAAGATGGTAGAGTAAAACTTTAGTTCTTGGTTCTTTTATATGCCTCAAACCATAGATCTTTTGATTCCAACTTTCCCATCTAATCAGAATGTATTCGGCATTTAGTCTGAAGTGTGAATGATCGTCTTTGCAAATGTTACTGCCCACCTAAAGATTAAATTTGAACGCCCTGATTTAGTTGAGTCGGCGACTAACTTTTAATAGTCCTAATTCTAAATACCAAGCTTACAACCTTGTCCAAGGGATATTTTCCTGTGGCAAGAAAGACTCAGGCTTGACTTGAATTAGGCTTTGGAAGTTTAGTAATGCAAAGGACTTATTCTAGTATTTTCTCTAATCCAACACAGCAGTCTACTTCTCTCAAACAACTTGAGCATAGTTTCAGTTGGCCCTCAGGCCGTATCAAATCTCCACACAAAGCGCATTTTCTTTCGACCCATTCCATGAAAACTCTGTCACCCTTTCTCATATTATAACTTTATCTACTCTAATAATGCTGCGGCAGGTGAATCCACAATTCCGCGTACGAGCCTTCTGCCAGCTTTCAGAATATTTCCAAGAGAATTTGTAGATGTGACTTTCCTCAACNATATACTCTAGTTAGGATTCGAAAACCACATAATACAAGATGATCCATAAAATCAAATAATCGCAAAAATCATAGGTTCCAGCTCTTTCCGGTTTAAGGTATCTTCAATTCTTCTTCCTCCGTTACTTATTATAGCGCCAATTTCTAGTTGCTCTAGTTATGGTACAGAAAAGGTCACTTTGGTCAGAATTCAAGAATCTTGACACTTCGACTATTTTGCGGCGAAAACATAGACGATGATACCCAATTCTTGTTTACGTAAAAAAAGAATTTGTGAGCAAACTGCGGCAGATTATATATTTCTTTGTACTTTGAATCTCATTAATAAAATACTTACAGCAAGCCATGAAGTTTTTTGTAGGTATGCATATCTATCCAATATCTTCAGACCAGACACACTTGAAAGGTAACATTTTCGTTGTCACTGCCAGGACTGACCGAAATTATTGGCATGTAATGGTTTGAACTCATGACGCACAGTACTATACAAATATTTAAGTAAAAAATGCTCACTTTAAGAACTTTTAGCGCATTTAATTCGGTGACTCACGAGATATGTGTCATTCGATAGATATTGGCATTTGAATCCTGGTAGTTAGAATATCCACATTTTGGATTCGTCATACATTCGTGAGTCCTGATACAAATAGAAATATTAGAATCAGTTGCGATTCGTATTATTGGTTCTAGGTCAAGAAATTGATTTTCCCTGGTACAGTCTTTTCAAAATATTCTAAGTACTTACCAAGATCTCGAGAATGGTATCAGGTTTCCTACTCTACAACGGTCCATATAGTCTTATGTTTATGGTCAATCAATTCAACCGAAAATTCTTCACTTAGTCTTCTTCTTATAGAATCTGACTCTTGGAATTTCNGTTGCTCTCTCAACTTACTGCGCAGCTGTATTAAGCTTTCAATTTGACTTCTCTCTTTTTCGCTAACTTCTTTTAGCCCGAGTCCAAGAACACCCATTATGTTATCAAAAACTGTTCTTGCGAACTTAGCCATACTCAACGTAATTGCTTCCTCAGCCGCAAGTCGATTTAATTCGTTGACGAATCGAAGGAATATACTTGTTGCCAGGGATGTATTTAAGTCAACTTGCATCGCATGATTGAACGCGTTACTAGTGTTGGTAGATAATTGTTTTACATCCTCTTTGGAACCATTTTTCCCGCTAGCAAAACTCAATTCACATGCGCATATTTCTATTTGTCGCCATTTTTGCTTACACTCATTCAAAATGGTCTCACAGTAATCTAGAGGTTTCGAATAGTGGACCGACATACAATATATGCGCACACTATTAGGCCCATATNTAAATATAGCATCTTGGATCGTTACTATATTACCAAGCGATTTGGACATTTTTACCAGATTGACAGTAACCATCCCGCAATGCATCCAAATTCTTGCGAATCTATTACCTGAAAAAGATTCAGACTGTGCGATCTCGTTCTCATGGTGAGGGAATACTAGATCATAACCACCTCCGTGGATCTCGAAAGGGCTCCCAAAGTATTTCAAGGCCATGGCGGAACACTCAATGTGCCATCCTGGTCTGCCTTTTCCCCATGGACTGTTCCAAGCAGGAGGACCTGATTCGAATTTCCACAAAGCAAAATCAAGAGGATTCTCCTTTTGACGATCGATTTCCACTCTAGCCCCCGCTTCCAACTGGCCAACCGATTTCTTAGATAGCTTACCATAATTTTTGAAGGACCTTACCCTGAAATAAACACCATTTTGAGAGAGATATGCAAATCCTTTTTGGAAAAGCACGTCGATTATGCGTATCATATCTAATATGTGTTCTGTAGCTTTCGGGTACCGATCAGCTCGGAGTACATTTAATGAATCAAAATCCCTAAAATAATTCAGAATATATCTCGAAGAGATTTCTTCTACTGGGATTCCCTCGGAGAGCGCACGGTTTATTATTTTGTCATCAACATCAGTGAAGTTTTGGACAAATTCTACTTTATATCCCTTTGAGAGGAGGTAGCGCCGGAGGATGTCAAATATAACAATAGTTCGAGCATGGCCAATATGTGAATCATCATAGACAGTCACTCCGCAGAGATATATTCTAACAGGATGTGCTCGATCCAAGTCATCATATTGATTCGTTAACGTGTTAAACACTTGCAAAGGAGTCCCTGGCCAACTAGCGAATAATCAAGAAATTGATGCATTCACACCTACCAAATAAAGACGCAAAATCTAGAATTAGCTATTTTAATGCTGCTACTTTGCATGTTATACATCTATGTAGATTTGATTTCCATCAATAGTTACTGGATAAGTAAGTAGTCTGACTCCATCAACGTAATCAATTAGTTTTCCCGTTGTTATATTGTAGTGCCAAGAGTGTAGGGGACACTCAATTATCTCTCCATCTACCCTTCCAGGTGCGAGTGATCCATTTTGATGTCTGCAAAGCGCTTCAATAGCATAATATTTGCCACCTACGTTAAAAAGTGCTATTTTGACCCCCTTCACATCCAACTCTTTTCCTTTGCCTTGAGCAATCTCATCAGTGGCTGCTACCCTCACATTAGTCATTCCAAATTGAGATTCACATTCTGGCTATAAAGTTTGTTAATCGGCTATCATTCCTGGAAGAATCTTTCAAGCTTCTAGACTGGCCCCAAACGCCTACTGTGTGATGATCATCTAGAGATGGTCGTTCTAAAAGTAAAGACGATATGTCCCCATTACTTATACTAATATGCAAGGCCACAAAAATGATATAAGCCACGTGCTCAAAGGGACTAACTGTAGCTCAAGCATGCGACACCTAAATACTCCCCTGAGTATCGACTTTTTACCTTTTTAGAAACTTCAAATTCATGAGTTTCTCAAAAGTGGAAAGGGTCAAGGAAAAAACCTGCCAGCCTTCAAAACGCATCAACCCAAAATTCTTTAACACATTCGACTACAAAAGAACACAGGGTATAAAATATGTGAAATCAAATTAGATTATATTGAAACACAAAGACTTCGATTCTCGATCCGATACAACTACAAGATCATTTAGATTCGACATGGCCCTTTCAAGGATTTTAGAGAAAGAAGCAGAAAGGATGGGGATTTCTGTTAACGCATTAGTTGGGATCATAATCAAGAGATATGTTGAGTTTACGAGATACTTGTCAAAATTAGATATGATAGTCATAAATAGGGAGTTTGTGACTGCGCTAATTGGACCTTATGAGGATGAAAGATTGTATGATATTGGGACAAAGCTTGGTGAGACTGTTTCAAAAGATACTGTTTTATTTTGGAAGAAGGAGCTATCTGAACAATCCGTACTGGAGTACATTGAAAAAATTATTTGTCGGTATGGCCATCTAGGGACATACGATGAAACTTCCCAATCAAATGGTAGAACTATTGTTATAAGACACAGATTAGGACGAAAGGGATCAAAATTCTTAGAGGGTTATTTAAAATCAACTTTAAAGAACACTACCGCGAGAGAAGCCATTTTTGAAATAACTGAGTCTTCCATCAAATTCGACATCAAGAACTACTAAAGGTCGAAGTTCAAAATACCAAAGGTTCATAAATTGATCTCTAGCTTCAAAAAGCTATCGTTCACTATGTTCGAAATCGTTCACATGAGTGATGTTGTTAGGATTCCTCCAAATAGATTAAAGAATTCATTAAGGGATACCGCCGTTGGAATCCTAAAGGAGAAATACGAGAGCATGATAAGCTCTGAGCTTGGGTATGTTATAATGATCATAGATGCAAATGCAAACTCAGTAGGTAAACTCGTCGCGGGCGACGGAGCTACATATCATCGGGTTAGATTCAGTGCCCTAACATTTTATCCAAAGTTGCAGGAAGTAGTGGAAGGAGAAATAGTTGAAATCACTGACTTCGGGGCATTTGTCAGGATAGGCCCTACAGATGCGTTGTTACATCTCTCGCAAATTACGGATGACTACCTCAGGAGCGATGTCAAGCAAGGGGTAATAATCGCAAATCAGAGTGCAAGAAGCTTGAGAATCGGATCAAGGATTCGTGCAAGGGTTACTGCAATAAGCCTAGGAAAAGGTGCCGCCATGGGAAAGATAGGTATAACTTGTAGACAGCCGTTTCTTGGTGCGAGTGAATGGATTGAACAAGAGGTCCTGAAGGCGAAACAACCCCAAGCACATTTACAGTCGAAAGACAAAAAAGGTGGGACAGGAGGGAGCAAGTAAGTGGCCAGAGAAGTAGCTTGCAAGAAATGTAAGGCTGTGACAATTGGAAAAGTCTGTCCGCTTTGCAAGTCGCTTGATCTGAGCCCCGATTGGTCAGGAATCATTTTGATATTTGATCCCTCTAAGTCCATGGTCGCTGCAACGCTTGACTTGACAATTCCTCATAAATACGCACTAAAAGTAGCTTGAATTTTGAAATAACAGATAATTTACATACGTATTTTGCCATTAGAAAATCACTGATAAATTTTTTGGAGCAGGATTTGGGTACTGGGGACATTACTAGCAATTATATCATTGAACCAAACACCTTCGCTTCAGCTGAACTAATATGTAAATCTGAAGAGCCAGCGACGGTTGCAGGATTGGAAGAAGCAGGCATACTCTTTGAAATATGTGGGTGCACCCTTCAGACCTTTAAAAGAGATGGAGAGAGGGTTGACAAAGGATGTGTTGTAATGAAGGTTATCGGTTTGGCCAGGTCTATACTCAAAGCTGAGAGAACAGCTTTAAACCTCATAATGAGAATGAGCGGTATTGCTACTGAAACTCGCAAAGTGATTGAACTTGTTAGAAAGGTTAACAAATCCACAAGAATTGCATGTACCCGAAAGACTGCTTCAGGATTAAGCTACTTTGACAAGAAAGCAGTAGAATTGGGGGGCGGCTGGTCACATCGAATGAGGCTTGACGATATGGTACTGATTAAGGATAACCATCTGGTTTTGAATCCATCCATCGAGGATTCTGCCAGGCTTGCGACTGAAAAGACTCGCGGAGGCCTATTGCTTGAATGTGAAGTCAAGAATTTAGCGGAATTGTGCTGTGCGATTAGGGTTGACATAGACATCATAATGCTTGACAACTTTTCATTAGAGCAAGCAAAAGCTGCCATGTCCACGCTCATGAACTTAGCACATCCCAAGAAAATTATGATAGAGATGTCAGGAGGTATTGGATTACAGAATATACTATCCTATGCGCAGTTAAATCCAGACATCATTTCACTCGGGTACATAACCCATTCACCAAAGGCAATTGATTTCAGCTTGAAAATCATTAACGATGGGGGGACTAACCTCTATAAAGGATTAAACTGTTAATAAAAGTTCTAGAATTATCCAATCGCAAGCATCCGTGTTATTGCACTCCTTGCTTTAGCAGCAATTTCGGGCGGGACCTTGACCTGATAAACATTGTTAAGAAGTGAGTTTTCTATTTTTTCCAAAGTGATTAATTTCATATATTTGCATACAGCGTCCTTCTTTATTGGTATGAATTGTTTATCAGGGTTGTCTTTCCTCATTCTGTGTATAATGCCTGTCTCTGTCGCAATTACAAACTGTTTGGCTAATGACGAATTCACATGCTTCACCATACCTTCAGTTGAAAGTATATGAGCTGATTTCTCTAATTCTCCAGTAGAAATATGATACAGAGTTGTCGACGTACAACCACATTCAGGGTGTACCAGAAAATCTGCATCGGCATACTCTTNAAGCATATTATTAATATCCTCAGGTTTTATACCTGCATGAACGTGGCATTCTCCAGGCCAGATAAACATATTTTTTCTATTAGTCATCTTCGCTACATAGGAACCTAAAAAAATATCTGGAAGGAAAAGTATCTCTCGGTCAGGAGGTATACTATTAATTACTTTAACTGCGTTGGATGAAGTACAACAATAATCTGATAAGGCTTTAACTTCTGCCGAAGTGTTGACATAACTTACTACAATTGCATCAGAATGTTTCGCTTTCCAAGATTTCACCTCGTCAGCGTTTACACTAGATGCAAGAGAACAGCCAGCCTCAAGATCAGGGATTAAAACTTTTTTTTCAGGACAAATAATAGCCGCAGTTTCAGCCATGAAATGAACCCCACAGAACACTATCGTTTGAGCATTAGATTGTGCAGCAATCTTGGACAGGGCTAGGGAATCACCTACAACATCTGCCACCTCTTGCACCTCTGGCAATTGATAGTTATGTGCAATAATTATTGCATTTTTAGAACTCTTTAATTTCTGCACTCGATTCTTGCGCTCTTCATCAGGCATTATATAATGTTACAACAAACAGAAGAGGACATTTAAAGGAGTATGTTCGAGGAGATGATTGCCCTAATGATTTCAGGGATAGGCAATACTTGCCACAGTGATATTACAAATAATTGTGGATATGTATATATTGGATCGAATTTACAAGTGATCTAATAATGCCGACTCACGGATCTTTGACTAAGGCAGGGAAAGTAAGGGGGCAAACTCCTAAAATTCAAGGTAAGGTCAGGCAAAGTGCTGTCTCAAAAATTCGCAATA